>R06__coassemble_1016_pt1 | contig 9768 bp, 9 predicted proteins | sample R06__metabat2_low_PE_050 | metagenome-assembled genome bin R06 | reverse complement strand
CGTTCAGAAGGGCGGCACCGCCACTATCATGGACGTCATCGATTACGGCGAGCCGGTCACGACCAAGGGCCTCAACATGCTTTACGGCCCCGGAAACGACCTTGTGTCTTCTACGGCACTGACTGCCGCCGGCGCACACATCGTCCTGTTCTCCACCGGACGCGGAACTCCGTTTGGAGCACCCGCTCCCACGGTAAAGATCTCCACCAATACCCAGCTTGCCACGAAGAAGGCATCCTGGATCGACTTCAACGCCGGCGTCATCGCCGACGGAACAAGGACGCTGGATGAGGCCGGAATGGACCTCTATCACTTTGTTCTTGAGATCGCCTCCGGAAAGAAGACAAAGACGGAGGAAAAAGGCTACAGGGAGATTTCCATCTTCAAGGATGGCGTCTGTCTCTGATTTTTCTCAAATAACGGCATGCTCCCGGTCATCAAGACCGGGAGCATTTTTGTATGCGCACTTAACGCTCATGTGAACTGTAGACAACTCCGGCGCTTCCCTTTTCCGTGATTCCGTACATTTTGCCGTAGCAAAATTGTAATTTGCTCATGCGCTCAAGTGTTTTATAATAGAGTTAACAATATATAGAGGTGCAAAGAATGAGTGAAATCGTACAGAAGGATATCTCTCTGAATAAGAAGAGCATATTCCTGCTGATCGCAAAGGTCGCATGGCCTGTGGCGGTCGAGCAGCTGTTTGCCAGCCTTATCAATTCCCTGTCGACGATGCTGGTTTCTTCCATCGGAGCGGAGGCCGTCAACGCCGTCAGCATCGGCAACCAGGTCAACTACATTCCGTATGTTTTCCTGCAGGCTTTCAACGTCGGCGGAACCGCGCTTGTCGCCCGTTTCCTCGGCATGGAAAACAAAAACCACGCAAAGAAGGCAGCGGCCAATACGCTGTTTCTTTCGACCCTGATCGGCATCTGTTCCGGCCTGATTCTGACCGGTATCGGCGGCCCAATCATCAGGCTTCTCGGAGCAACGGATGACTACTATTACTATGCGATGGATTACATCCGCTACTGTTCCGTCGGCATCATCTTCGAATCCATGACGCTCTCCATATCCGCAGTCCTGAGAGCGGCCGGAAAAACGAAGTACACGATGATCTTCAACATGTTCGGAAGCGTCATGTACGTCGTTGCAGGCAAATTCTTCATCAATGTTCTCGGCATGGAAGTCGCCGGCGCCGGCGCTGCCTATGTGGTCTCCAAAGTCAGCGCTTTCCTGATCGCGGCTGGCATCATCTTCTTCAAGAAGGATCTCGATGTGAAACTCACCCCCGCCATGGTCATCCATCCGGACCGCGATTTCATTTCCAGGATCCTGAACATCGGCCTCAGCGCCGCTCTGGAGATGCTCGCCCTGAGAATCGGATACATGATCTTTACGGCTCAGATCACCGGACTCGGCACGGCAAGCTATGCCGCACACAATATCGGAAATACCATCGACAACTATTCTTGTGCCATTGCACAGTCTCTTTCCATCGCTCTTACTTCCCTTGTGGGACAGAACCTCGGTGCGGGAAGACCAGATGTTGCGGATGAATGTTTCCATTCGGCGATCCGGGTGGGCATCGTGCTCTCTCTCCCGTTCGTCGTGGCTTTCGTTTTCTTCCCGCAGTACCTTGCACAGATCTACATCGATGATCCGGAGGTTGAAGCTCTGGTCTGCTCCTGTCTCCACATGCTCGCCATCACGACGCCGGGACAGCTCGTCAACATGTCGATCTGCGGAGGACTCAGAGGCGGCGGAGATACCAGATGGCCGCTCATCGCTTCGGTCACCGGTATCCTGTTTATCCGGACCGGCATCACCTACATCATGCTTCACGTATTCAACATGGGCCTTCAGGGCGCCTGGCTTGCCATGGCCATGGACCAGAACCTGAGGTGCATGATCAGCTATTTCCGCTACAGATCCGGAAAATGGAAGGCAATCAAGGTCTGATATCCATCATCAACAGAGGACTCCAAAATGTTTTTTAACGAAGACGCACTGCTGATCGCTTCGGCAGTCATCCCAGCCCTGATTCTTCTGATCTACATCTATAAGATCGATAAGCTGGACAGGGAGCCTGCGGGACTCCTGTTCGGACTTCTTGTGAGAGGCATCGAGGCCACGGCGCTTGCATGCTTTACCGAGACGATCGGCTCCGGCATTCTCGATTTCTTTCTTCCGGAGAACACCGTTCTGTATCAGTTCCTGATGAACTTTATCGTGGTCGGCGTTTCCGAGGAAGGCTTCAAGTACATGCTCCTCAAGAGAAGGACCTGGTGCAGCCCCGATTTCAACTGCCAGTTCGACGGCGTTGTCTACGCGGTGTTCGTCTCTCTCGGATTTGCCCTCTGGGAGAACGTGCAGTATGTCGTTCTGTACGGTTTCGAGACGGCGCTGGTGCGCGCGGTCACCGCGGTTCCGGGACATGCCAGTTTTGGTGTCTTCATGGGCGTCTTCTACGGTCTTGCCAAGAGAAACGAGAACTACGGCTATTATGAAAGAAGCGGCAGATGCCGGAAGCTTGCTCTGATCGTTCCTGTCCTTCTGCACGGATTCTACGATTTCGTGGCTTCCATCGAGTTCGATTATTCGGAACTCATCTTCCTGGGATTCATTGCGCTGCTCTTTGTCTCCACCTTCATCCTTGTGAGGAGACTTTCGAAACATGACGAATATATCGCCTCAAACGAGTCCAGCTGGATGTGACATTTTTCACGCTGGATGGACCGGATGCGGCAGATCAAATTAATATAAAGGGGATATGACCATGAGAAAGGTACCTGTAATCCTGGACGGCGATCCCGGGCATGACGATGCCATAGCCTGGATGATCGCAGCAGCTTCTCCCGAATTCGACATCAGAGCGGTAACTACGGTCGCCGGCAACAAGGACATCGGGAATGTCACGAAGAATGCCCTCGACATCTGTTCCCTGTACGGGATCCAGGCGCCTGTCGCAAAAGGCGCTCACGGCCCTCTGGTCGTTGCAGGCATCACTGCCGGAAATTTCCACGGCGTGACCGGACTGGACGGCGCGGAACTGCCGCCCGCAACGAAAAAACTCAGCAGCATGTCCGCACTGGAACTGATGGAAAAGGTGCTGGAGGAGAGCGAGGAACCGGTCGTCATTTTTGCCACCGGCGCAGAAACCAATATTGCAGCGCTGCTCCTTCACAGACCCGATCTCAAAAGTAAAATCAAATGCATTCACGTCATGGGCGGCGGAATCGAAACGGGAAACTGGACGCCTGCAGCGGAATTCAACATCCTGGTAGATCCGGAAGCGGTCAATGTCGTCCTGGAATCCGGCGTCAAGGTGACGATGTGCGGCCTGGATGTGACCGAAAGGGCACTTGTCTATCCGGCCGATGTCGACAGGATCCGCAGCATCGGGACGCCCATGGCCGATATCGTTTCCAAATGGCTCGACTTCTTCGGCGGCACCCATGCCGCCATGGGATATAAAGGATGGCCTCTGCACGATCCGTGCGCAGTGCTCTCCTACCTCCGGCCCGAGATTTCACGATCCGGGACGCCCATCTCCAGGTGGAAACGGAGGGACTGTTCACCAGAGGCGAAACGATTGCCGATTATGAGGCGGAATCGGAATTCAACGGCAGGGTGGTCCTGGATGTCGACAGGGAAGCCTTTGTCGAAGAAATCATCAAAGCTGTCAGGACTTACGGCTGAGGGGGGGAACGGACATGGACAGAATCATTACAGAAAACGGAATCACCGTACTTCCTTCCATGGAGGGAAGCTTCCTGCATCCGGAATCGATACTTTCCGATGAATGGTCGAAGATCGGTTCCTGCGTCAGCATGAAACTGAGCCGCACGGACCCATGCTCTGGGGCATTGGCTCTGAAGGGCTGGCCCGAGGCGGCAAGCAATATTAAGAAAATCGTTTCAGCGGGCGGCACTCTTGCAAGGGGAGATGCCACGGCCTATGCCGAAAAATCGGTCCATAGGGATCCCCACGGAATGGAATCGCTTCTCAACTGCGGCGCTCCCGTGGTCTTTGCATTAAAGGAAACGGCGGAAAAGCTGGGCATGACGGCGGAAGAACTGGCGGCTGATTACGCGGCCGATCCCGGAAATTACGAAACGGCAGCCTGCGGCATCCATGCGGAGATCTCGAAAGACGCTAAGACTTTCGGAAAGCTGATCTGCGACATCAATGCAGATAAGAAATTCGAAAAGAAGAACGCGTCAGTCATTCTGAACAGAAAATAAGAGAAGACCGGATACCGTATTTGAACGGTATCCGGTTTTTTTAGGCCTTTTCCGATGTTATAATTAAGAGCGTGCGAACAGCATTAGAACGGAAACAGGTCAATTCATGATAAAAGCAAACTACCATACCCATACCTATCTCTGCAAACATGCCATCGGCACTGTCGAGGACTATGTGCAGAAAGCAGTCAGTCTCGGTTTCTCGGAACTCGGGATGTCGGATCACGGTTCCAATGATCTCGAGTATTTCAAAAAGGAAGGCATCTTTCCGGATTACACGGTCTCCAGGATGTTCCTTTACCAGCTGCCGGATTACATCGCCGCAGTGAATGAGGCAAAGGAGAAATACAGGGACGTCATCCGGATCTACCGTGGACTCGAGTGCGAGTATTTCCCGGAAGACGACGGATTTACCAAAATGCTCCGGGACCAGCTGGAGTACATGGTACTCGGCGTTCATTTCTATAAATACAAAGGAAAAGCGGCCGATACCTTCGCAGGACTCAATTCGGAAAACGTGGAAGGCTACATCGAGACTGCCATTGCGGCAATGGAAACGGGATATTTTCGGATCCTGGCGCATCCGGATCTCTTCATGCTGCGATATCAGGGGCTGAACGGATACCGGAAGATGGACAGCCTCACGGAAGCCGGTAGCCGACGGATGATCGAATGCGCCATCCGGAACGGGATCGCACTGGAGGTCAACTGCCAGGGCATCAACGCCACCGAAAAATTCGGCGTGACCGAAGGATACGCCTATCCCACCAAAGAGTTTTTCACCTTGCTGAAGGAATATCCGGAAGCGGAAGTCGTCATCGGGGCGGATGCCCACTTCCCGGATCTCATGGGTTCCGACTGCGTCACCAAAGCGGAAGAATTCTGCAGGGAACTCGGGATTCGCACCGTGAAAGACAACCTTCTCAAGATAATCTGATATCAGACTGGAGATACAATGATCAAATACAACATCAGGATCGCCGACTTCCTTGTCGGAGACGAAATACAGGGCTTCTTCATTCTTAAAGACGGAGCCGTAAAGACCACGGCTGCGGGCAAATCCTTTCTTACCGGCGTGATCTCCGACTGCAGCGGCGTCATGGACGCCAAATTCTGGGATTACCGCGGACCGATAGGAATGGAACCTTCCACGATTGGGGAGGTCTATAAGATCCAGGGAATCGTATCCGAGTTCAAGGGAAGCATGCAGCTCACCATCGGAAAGATCAGGCCGGCGGTCAGCACAGATAATTACCGCATTTCCGATCTCGTTCCGTCCGCCCCTATCGATGTGGACAGGACGGTAGGCATGATCCGCGCCATCCTGGATACGCTGACGGACGAAGACTACAGACGCGTTGCGGAGACGATGCTGGACAGACATATCGACCGCTTCAAGGTGATCCCTGCCGCCAAGAGCGTGCATCACAGTTTCCTGAACGGACTTCTCATGCATACGGCCAACATGCTGAGAGCGGCGGACTTCTTCTCCGGACTTTATTCCGGCACGGTCAACAGAAGCCTGCTGATTACGGGAACGCTCCTTCATGACTTCGGCAAGGAACAGGAATTCTCCTTCTCCAAGTTCGGCCTCGTAACCGAGTATTCGACGAAGGGACAGCTCCTCGGCCATCTGGTGATGGGCGCGGAGGAGACCGCAGAGGTCTGCAGGGAACTGGGTATCTCGGAAGAAAAGACCCTCCTTCTTCAGCATCTCATCCTTTCCCACCACGGGGAGCCGGAATTCGGCGCAGCGGTGCTTCCGCAGTGTGCCGAAGCGGAACTGCTCTCCCTGATCGACAAGGTGGACAGCAGGATGGAAGTCTATGCGGAAAATCTGGCAGGCATGAAGGAAGGGGAATTCAGCGACAGGATCTTTGCGCTGGATCACCGGATCTATAAGCACGACTGATCATTTCATAATTTGAGAAGAGGCACCCCGGACCGGCTCCGGGATGCCTCTTCCTTCCTAAATAATTTCTTAGCGAGTCTGAAAGCTTTTATTACGCTGTCAGCCATACTATACTTTAGTTAAGTTACTCAAGCAATCGAAAGAGAGGAACGTCAAATGGACAACAGCAGATTTTATGATGCAATCATTATCGGCGCCGGTCCCGCGGGACTGACAGCCGCCATATATCTCGCCCGTGCGCGCTGCAGGGTGCTTGTCATTGAGAAAGCACAGGTCGGCGGACAGATCACTATTACGGAAGAGGTTGTAAATTATCCCGGTGTGGAAAAGACGACCGGAAAAGAACTTACCGCCACCATGAAAAGACAGGCGGAACATTTCGGAGCGGAATTCGTCGAGAGCGAGGTCCGTTCTCTGGAAACAGACGGGGATTTCAGAAAAGTGATCACTTCCACCGGCGAATACAGCGCTTTCGGTGTCGTCATCGCAACGGGAGCCCATCCTCGCACGATCGGGTTCCCCGGAGAACTGGAATTCAGAGGCAGGGGCGTTTCCTACTGTGCCACCTGTGACGGAGAGTTCTTCACCGGCAAGGAGATCTTTGTCATCGGCGGAGGCTATGTGTCTGCCGAAGAGAGCGTCTTTCTCACAAAATATGCGAGCCACGTGACGATCCTGATCCGTAAAAACGACTTCTCCTGCCCTGCGGCAATTGCTGAGGCAGCAAAGACCAATCCCAAGATCACGGTCCTGTACAATACCCAGGTCTCGGAGGTCCGGGGAGACACCGTGCTCCGTGCCATCACCTACCGGAATTCCGTGACAGGAGAGGAGAAAACTTATGCTCCGGCCGGCGATACCTTCGGTCTTTTCGTCTTTGCGGGCTATGTTCCGGAAACGGGTTTCGTCAGGGACATTGTGGAACTGGATGAGGCCGGATACATTGTCACTTCCGCAAACGGCAGGACCCGCGTCCCCGGCATCTATGCCGCAGGCGATGTATGCGAAAAGGACCTGAGGCAGGTGGTCACCGCCGTGGGAGACGGTGCGCTTGCCGCAAATGATCTGATCCGTTATTCCGCTTCCATGCAGAAAAAGACGGGAATCAGCGCCGGGAAGGGGAAAACGGAAAAAACAGCCGAAGCTGCGGTAAAAACACCCGAGGTTCAGGAGAGCGCCTATTTCAAACCCGAACAGCTTGAAAAAATGAAGGAACGTTTCCGTGAACTGGATGCTTCCCTGGTGCTGGAACTACACCTGACGGACAATGCGGTCTCGGAGAAGCTGAAGGGATACATAACCGACATGTGTGCCATGAGCCCGAAGCTTTCCTGCGCCGTATCCGGCGAGGGCGGGGAAGACCTTCCCTTTGTGAAGATCCTCGCATCCGACGGCTCGTATACGGGACTTGCCTTCCACGGTGTGCCTGAAAAACATGAGTTCGATTCCTTCCTGAACGGACTGGTCCATGCATCGGTGCCCGGTAAGGGACTGGATAAAGCGACGGTCTCCAGGATCAGAGCCATCGACCATCCGGTCAAGATCCAGGTACTGGTCACCCTGATGTGCGGAATTTGTCCCGAACTGGTGACCACGGTCCAGAGGATCGCGGGACTTAACCCAAACATCAGTGCGGAAGTCTATGATCTCATGAAAAATATGAGTTATCAGAGAAAATACAGCGTCATGAGCACGCCCTGCCTTGTCATCAATGACGGGGAAAGCGTGACATTCGGCAACAGAACCACGGAAGAGATCCTGGAGATGATCGGCTGAAAAATCAGTATGAAGCAGGAACGGGGAGCAGACATTTTGTCTGCTCCCCGTTCATCCTTTTTATCTGTTAATTTTTAAGATTTTCCGCAGTAAGACGGATGCCCTCCCGGAACTCCGTTTCCGGGAAAAAACCGGTATCGGCGGTCAGTTCCGAGATATCGGCCTGAAGGTGCATGACCTGTCTGTCCGAATAGGGCACAGCGCCAAGACGGATCTCCGCATCCGGTGCCACGACATCACGGATGTCTTCGATGTATTCCGCGAGGGGTCTTGCATTTCCGCTTCCGATGACATAGATTTTCCCGTCCATTCCGTTTTCGGCAATCAGACGGAAGGCTTTGGCGGCATCACCGCTGTAAAGATAGTCCCAGAGCTGTTCTCCTTTGGTAAATTGCGGTGTCTCACCTTTCAGCAGTTTCAGGATCGTCGAAGTGACCATGCTGTTCGCACCGTCGTTCGGCCCGTAAACGCTGAGAATCCTGGTCCAGATGTGTTCCATGCCGAGGCGGTGGGCATATTCCCTGGTCATTTCACCGGCGCAGAGTTTCGCCATTCCGTATCCGTTTTCCGGATTCACCGGAGTATCCGGCCGTAGCCTTCCCTCGAAGCGTCCGTATTCCGCCTGGGATCCCGCGCCGACAAACAGCCGGCATCCGAGTCTCTGTGCGGCACCGACGGCATCCAGGGCGTACTCGATGTTTTTATTCTGCAGGTACATGTTGTTCCGCATCTGGCCGGTCGTGCCTGCCCAGGCAAAGTGGAAGAACACGTCGAAATCGCTGTCCGTTCCGTTCTGTATCTCACAGAGCCGCGACATGTCGCAGAAGACCTTCTGGACCAGAGGATGGTCCGGAATCCGGTCGTTTCTGGATGAGCCTTCCCGGCAGAGCACCAGCACTTCGATCCCGTGTTCCGTCAGTTCCCTGACCAGGGCTGTCCCTATTTCTCCGGTCGCTCCAGTGATGACCGCTTTCCTTATGTTTCTTAACATCTTTCTCTCCCTTTCTGAGAACATTATCATATCATATCCTGCAGCGGAATATACAGAGACGTGCGGATTGAGGTATAATATCACTTCGGAAAGCGAGAATGACAATGATCGTTATTGAAGATTTTGACAAGGTGGAAATGAGAGCCGGAACGGTCCTCGAAGTAAAAGAAAATAAAAAGGCCAGAAACCCAGCTTATGTGCTTACAATCGATTTCGGCGAGGAACTCGGCATACGGAAACCCTCCGCACAGATCACAAGGCTGTACAAGCCAGAGGACCTGATTGGAAAGCAGATCATCTGCTGCACGAATCTGACACCGATGCACATCGGCAGCGTGAAAAGTGAAGTCCGTGTTCTCGGAACGGAATCGGAACAGGGCGTGGTCCTTCTGCAGCCGGCGGAACCGGTCAGAAACGGCGATAAGGTATTTTAAAGAAAGAAGATAACAGCTTGGATAAAACAATCGGAATTCTCGGAGGCATGGGGCCTCTTGCAACAGCAGACCTTTATAAGAAGATTGTTCTCTTGACGAAGGCATCCTGCGATAATGAACACATCCGCGTCTATATCGATTCGAACGCCCGCATCCCCGACAGGACAGCGGCGATCCTGAGCGGCGGAAAGGATCCGCTTCCGGAGATGACGTCGGCACTGAGAAATCTCGAGAAATGCGGCGCGGACTGCATCCTGAAGCTGCTGGCGGGGGACGCGGACTGCGTCATCATGAACACCCACGGCCTGAACAAGCTGGTGGATGAAAACAGCAGCGCTTTCCGTATCAAAACCATCAACACCCTGTGCAACTGCTCCTTTGCCGCCCTGCCTGAAAATTCAGCCGTTA
>R06__coassemble_985_pt1 | contig 9951 bp, 12 predicted proteins | sample R06__metabat2_low_PE_050 | metagenome-assembled genome bin R06 | reverse complement strand
ACTTCAACTTAAATTTTTCATCATACCGCATAAAGAAACCCTCCTTACTGGTTTTTGTCCAGTAAAGAGGGTACATATCACTGCGGCCCTGTTTTTTTGCGCATGAGGCGGAAATAAGATATACTGAGGGCAGATTTAAGTACAGAGGTGGTTCAGATGATCCTGTTTCTTACCAGCAGCCCCTGCACCGAAGGGGAATGCCGATTTACCGACCGCAACAGATTCGAAGAAGAACTGGGGCAGAGACTTCCATGGAATCTCAAGCTCCTTGTGATCTCTTCGGACCCGGACAATGCGGAATTCACGGACAGCTTTGCGGCAGACATGGCAGAGTGCCTTTATGGACTCGGCTATGATTTCGAGAACTATAGTACTCTTGACAGCAGAAACTGGGAAGATGCCCTCAAACTTGTGCGCTGGGCGAACCTGATCATCCTGGCAGGCGGGCACGTGCCGACGGAGAACGCTTTTTTTCGCAAAATCAATCTCAGGCATCTGCTTGAAAAATACAGAGGCGTGGTCCTTGGCATCAGCGCCGGGACCATGAACAGCGCCGATACGGTCTATGCCATGCCGGAACTCGAAGGAGAGGCTGCGGACCCGGATTATGACCGGTATCTGACAGGCCTTAACCTCACGAAGGCTATGATCGTCCCTCATTACAACAAGATCAAGGATGATGTCCTCGACGGCATGAAGGTGATAGATGATATCCTGCTGAAGGACAGCATGGACAATTCCTTCTTTGTCTTTCACGACGGGACCTATCTTTTCTCCGACGGGGAACATGAAGAGATCAGGGGCGAGGCCTATCTCGCCGAAAACGGGAAACTGGAAAAGATCTGTGAGGACGAAGAGACCGTCCAGCTGGAGAAACAGCAATGAAAGTACTTATCACCGGAACTTCTTCCGGCATCGGAAGAGCCATAGCCTGCAGATTTCTGGACTGCGGACACGAGGTCATCGGATTCGACGTGGAAAAGAGCTCCATCGAAAATCCGCATTACCGTCATTTCATCTGTGATGTGAGAGACGAAAAGTCCTATCCCGACATCAACGATGTGGAGATTCTGATCAACAATGCCGGCGTACAGAATAAGGACGATATCAATGTGAACCTTCTCGGCGCCATGAAAATTACCGAAAGATACGGTATCCATGAAGGAATCGTATCCATTCTGAACATCGCTTCTTCCAGCGCCCACAACGGCGCGGAATTTCCGGAGTACAGCGTCAGCAAAGGCGGGCTTCTCACCTATACAAAGAATGTCGCATTGAGGGTGGCAAAATACGGGGCTACCTGCAACAGCCTTTCTCCGGGCGGCGTCATCACGGAACTCAACCGGCCGGTCATGGAGGATCCCGGAATGTGGAAGCAGATCATGGATCTGACACCATTGAAAAAATGGGCGACCGCGGAAGAGATTGCGGATTGGGCCTATTTTATGACGGCTGTGAACAGGTCCGCCTCCGGGCAGGATATTCTGATCGACAATCTGGAAATGGGAAATGCCACATTTGTGTGGCCGGACTGACACAAAAAAGGCTGGATGCACTTTCCTGTGCATCCAGCCTTCGCTGTATTACTGGTTTGATTACTGTCTGGGGACTGCGGCGAAGAAGACAAGATCTTCGGTGCCGTTGTTTTTCAGGGAGTGGGAATGTCCCTTGGGGCAGTAGTGGCACATGCCGGGTGCGGCGGTTTCTTCCTTTCCGTCATAGAGAATGGAAGCAGTTCCGCTGATGAAATAGATGATCTCTGAACTGGTGTCATGGGTGTGCAGCCCAATGGAGGCGCCGGGTTTCAGGGTCCCGAGAAGGATTTTTCCGTTCTCATCCACGTTGAGACGGGCGCAGAGTTCCTTGTCTCCGCCGAAATAATTCGGCAGCTTCTTTTCTTCTACTTTTGAAAAATCGATGATCATTTGTTTTCTTCCTCCGGCTGTTTTGCCTGAATGAGACGGATGAGTTCTTCTTCCGTTTCGATTTCTGTCTGATTGGGATATGTTTTTTTCAGCTTTTCAAATGTCTTGAGAGCATTATCTGCCTTTTTGACATCTTTTCCAATCACCGACTGGTAAGCATACTCGGTTCTCGCTATGGCAGGATTGGAAACAGCCATGGCCTTGAGCAGGCTTGCGGTGGTCTTGTCCGAATGGAGTTTCGTGTAAACTGTGCGGACGTCTTCTGCGGAAGCATCTCTCAGTATCATGCAGAATATCCTGTCCATGCCGAGGAAGGCTTTGTGGATACCGACAACGGCGTTGTCGCCGTCTGCAAGTTCGGCCGCTGTTTTCTCCGAATTTTCAAAATCATGTTTTTCCATGAGACGGTTCTCGGCATATACCGCAACGGCTGCCGACATGGAATCTTCGGCAATTGCCTCCGGAGAACAGGAGAACCATTCATCCGGCATGTCGGAAAGCTTTGTACCGTCTGCATATTCACCGCATATTTGCAGCTGAAGCCAGAAACCGTAAAGGGATTCCGGAGTCTTCCCGGCCGCAAAAGCATTGTATCCGTCATTATTGATGCCGTTCAGTTTCAGCGGGATGCCGTTTGTTAGGAGCATGGCGAGGTTCATGGACATCAGAATGTTGAAGGCAAGAGCAGTATACGGACTGCCGGCAGTATGAATGCGCAGAAGATTGAACAGGATGCAGAAGACGGCGTTGAAAATGACGCCGCCCATATTATAGAGAACATAGGGGAAATTCTCTTCATCAAAAGCCGGAGGGAGCATCAGACACTGCCCTGCGGTCGTCACCAGAGAATAGCTGCAGAAATGCAGTTTCCCGTTTTTTTCTTTTTTCAGCATGAATTTGAAGATACGGAACGACTGGAAGCGGTACCCTGTCAGCAGTCCGAAGACCAGATGGCCGAGTTCGTGAACGATCGTCGCCAGGACGATGCCCACACAAACGGAGATTGTCAGGAGGGCCAAAATCTTGATGTACTCGAGAAAACTGCTGAATTCCAGGGCCGAACCGCTGGAAAATCCAAGCCAGACACCGATAAGGGCATAGATGAATGTCGCGGAAAACTGTCCGCCGGATGTTTTATTTTTCTTTTTCTTATCCATTTTGATTGCTCCTTTTGTTTGCGTCTGAAAAAGTATATCACATATGAGGGCAGCACAAGCATCCATATATAATCCGAATCCGGTTCTGTGCTATAATTAAACATAACAATATTATGTTCTGGAGAGAATCATGAAATTTTCAGCAAGAAAAAATCTGCTTCGCGGTCTCGGAACCGTCACAACTTTCACCCTGATCGGCTCCTACATGACGGAGGGCACTCTGACAACGGTCCTTCTTGTCATCACACTGGTGCTTTTTGCCGCACTGTGCATCCTGTATTCTGTCCTCTGGAGATGTCCGCACTGCCACAAGAGCCCCGGAAACATCGACAAGATCAACCGCTGCAAGAACTGCGGATGCGATATTGACTGGTAAGGAAATCCGGCAGATACAAATGGAAAATAAAATTTCAAGAGAAATCATGGTGGGCCCCAGCATGTGCGACAGCAAGGCCCGCATGACATTCACAGCCTGTGTGAATCTGTTCATGGATATGGCTACGGTCCATGCCGAAATGATCGGCAACGGCCCCACGGTGCTTACGCCGAAAGGCCTTTTCTGGATCACGGCCAAAACCAGGATCAGGATCCTGCGTGCTCCGCTTCTTACCGAGACAGTCACCGTCAGCACCTGGCCTGAAAAGCCCGGTGCTTTCAAGGGAGACAGGGATTATGAGATCACATCCGGCGACAGCATCCTGGTGCTCGGCAAGACAGAATGGTGTGTCATCGATTTCGGTACCAAGAGACCCGCAAGGGTCAAGTCAGTCTATCCGGAAGGAATGGAGTACTTAGATGACGTATCTATCCCGGAAGGATTCGAGAAGATCAACGATACTTTCGAGGCGGACCCGTATGCGACGCACAAGGTGGATTCCTCGGACATCGATATCGGAGGTCACATGAACAACGGCGCGTATGTGAGAGCGCTGATGTCCACTTTCTCCGTGAAGGAACTGAACGACCTGAAACCGACTTCTCTCGAGATCGTCTACCTCGAGTCCTGCTATGAAGGAGATATCCTTTATTTCAGACGGGAAATCACCGAAAACGGGATCAATATCAGAATGGACCTGAGAAACGGCAGGACAGCCGCACTCGCAAAATTATCCTGAAATAAACAGAAATGGCCGTTGCTGCCTGGCAGCAACGGCCGTTTTTTCATGTGCGCTTCGTGGAAAAGCAGCGGGTCATACGGTAGCAAAAACGTCTTTGTAGAAATTATTCATTTCCTCTTCCGTACGGAAGACGCCGATGTACATGAAATTTCCCATGGCATCCGCAAGGGCCTCCGGCATCCTGCCGGACATCTTGATGGCACTGCCGTATTTTTTCTGGATTTCTTCGTTCGAATAGACGAAGTTTTTGCCGTCTCTTCTTCCCGCGTACGGGCAGAAGAAATGCTCTCCGGAGGGAACGGTGGATCTGTCGAAGGCGATCATGTCTGCCCAGATCTTATAGACATTGGTGCTGTTGGCAAAGTCCATCATGTCGGGAGAGAAACCGCCGCAGGGACGCATGTTGACTTCAAGGGCAACGATGTCTCCTTTTCTGCCCATGCTGGGGAAATCTTCGGTGAGCCTGAAAAACTCGAAGTGAACGAAGCGGCTCTTGACGCCAAAGGCCTTCAGGGTCGACCTTCCGGCTTTTCTGGTATCTTCCGGAAGTTCCCTGACAATGTAATACGGCGAATTTGTCTTTTCATTGACGATATCCATGATGGAAACGGGGGTGACGTTTCCGGTCTCGAAGATGGGTTCGCCTTTGGAGTCCACGATGGCATCGTAGGAGTTAACGACAGCCGGTACGAATTCTTCCATGATGAACTGGATCTTCGGGTCCTTGCCGTTATAGAAGGTGAGCAGCTCCTCGTCGTTTCTGATCTTGTAGGTGCTGCTAGCGCCGACGCCGTTGTCCGGCTTCACGATGACGGGATAGCCTACTTTATGTGCAAACATCCTGCTTCCGGCAAGCGTCCTGACGAGGCAGTATCTGGCCGTCGGCACGCCCGCCATCTTATAGTATTTCTTCATCAGGGACTTGTGTCTGACCTTGTCGATGTCCTTTTCCTGGAAACCGCTGGTGATGTGGAAGGCGGTGCGAAGCTTTGCATCCTGTTCGAGCCAGTATTCATTGTTGGATTCCAGCCAGTCGATCTTTCCGTGCTTGAAAATGAGGAAGGCAACGGCACGATAAACCTCGCCGTAGTTTTCGAGCTTTGACACCTTGTAGTACTCGGTGAGAGACTCACGCAGTTCTTTCCGGAGCTGGTCGTAAGGAGCGTCGCCGATGCCGAGAACGGTGACTCCGTTCTTCTTCAGTTCGCTGCAGAACTGCCAGTAGTTTGTCGGGAAATTGGGTGAAATAAATAAAACGTTCATCTTTGTCTCCTTGGCGGGATCAGTCCGTGGGAAACCCGTACATGATTGTCTGTATGAAAAGGGGATTCTGTTTTTCCCAGCTCTGTTCACTGTGATCCCCGGACGGGATTATTCTGGAACAGACCATGATCCCTTTTTTCATGAGTTTTGAAGTAAATACGGCGAAAGAATTCAGCATGCCTTTTCCGTATCGGAATTCATCCGCGCCGTAATCCATGTAGAGAATGGAGTCTTTGCTCAGGCTGGAAGAAAGAGCCAGATTCTCCAGGGCTTTCCTGTCTACCCATATCGAAGGGGAAAGGGCGGCTGCCCTGCTGTATATGTCATTGTGCTTTATCAGGGCATAGAGGCTCATCAGCCCGCCCATGGAGGAACCTGCGATGAGGGTATGCTCCCTGTCCGGCAGGGTCCGGTATTCCGAGTCGATCCTTGGCTTCAGTTCTCGGATCATCCACTGCATGGTGGATTCGCCTTTCCCTTCGAAATCGCCGTAGTTGGAATCGTGAAAGGGGAAGGGGGAATATTCGCTGAGACGGAAGTTGTCTCCGGAAGTGTTGCACTGGACGGCGGCAACGATGAGAGGGGTATCCGTATAATCAAGATATTTTCCGAGCCCCCAGCTCTTGCCGTAGGTGGCATCTTCGTCGAAAAATACGTTCTGACCGTCGAACATGTAAAGAACAGGGAAGTTCCGTTCTTTCTCGCGGTCATAAGCGGTGGGAAGATATACATAAACGTCCCGTTCCGTCATTTCGTCGTCTGCCGGAAAAGACATTTTAAAGACATCGATCAATTGAATTGCGCTCCGTTCTGTATGCTGTCAATATTTGCACAATATAATAGCACATTCTGCACAAATACTTCCACTTATTTTTGTGCAAGTCTTATGCCTGTAAATAATAATGGCCTGTCAGCCCTGTTCGGGGCTGACAGGCCATGAAAAACTCTATTGTTCAGACTTCGTGGAAACGGAAATTCTGTATCATGGTTTCCGTGAGACTGACGGGTTCCGGACCGTCTCCGATCTCGTCGCGCCGCACCCATGCCGCCTCGGCAAGCTCGTTTTTATCGACGCGGATCCCGGTGCCGCCGTCGACATCGCAGTAGAAACCCATGAGAAGGTCGCAGTCGAAGGCCCAGGGCTGGGAGGCAAAATAGCGGATGTTCTTTACCTTCAGTCCCACTTCCTCCATGACTTCGCGTGCTACGGTTTCTTCCGCGGTTTCACCGATCTCGCAGAAACCGGCGATGAGCGCTCTGCGTTTCTGACCTTTTCCGGAATATTTCGACATGAGGATGCTGTCTCCGTTGGTGATTCCCACGATGACGGCAGGCTGCAGCCTCGGATAGATGATGTTGCCGCATTTCGGACAGATCATGGCTCTTTCTATGGTGCTGTGAACGAGCTTTTCACGGCATCTGCCGCAGTACTGATTGTTTCTGTACCAGACGTACAGATGATATGCCGTCAGGCAGGTGAAGCGGATCTCTGCAGGACCGCAGAAACGGATTTCCCGCATGGCAAGGTATCGGTAACCGGAATTTTCCGGCATTTCCGCACGGCCTCCGGTAAAGATCATGGCCATGAAGTACATCCTGTCGTCAAGGGTAAGGATATAGTGGAGATCATCTGTTCCGAGGGCAATGCCGAGAGCGTTGATCTCGGAAAGGAGCGGGACCTGGATCTGACCGTCCTTTTCCTTCAGCAGGAGGACGTCGTTTTTCTTGTCTGTGCCGCAGAAGAGAAATACGGAGGGATCTCCGGTACAGGCGGTTTCCTTATAGGAGTTTATGAGTCTGTGATTGCCGATATTCTGTATCATTTTTGTTCCTTATGTATCGGGCGGGGTTACCGCCCGGAAATTGAGATTTATTCCTGTGTTATAATAATACAAAATGATTGCCGCAGGGAACTTTAATGGAAGAAAACAGTGAAAATATAGAACGGCGCAGGCAGAGCCTGAAGGAACTCCGGCTTCGGACAGCGGCTCTGCTGGCTGACAGGGATATGCTGAAATTTCACCTGTGCCCGTTTTACGAGCATGAGTATGTCAGCAGGATCTGTGTGAACGAAAGCAGCGCATACAATCTGGAAAACAGGTTCAGCCGCCTTTATGAAAAATGCCGGATCATCAGCGGTCTGAAGGAAAAAGGGGAAGAGATCGATCTGTATGCCGTCGATGATCAGGTCAGCGCTCTGTTCCGTGAAAAGGATGCGGAACTTGAAAGAAAATTCGGCGAACTGAAACAGAGACTCAACGACAGCAGCTACAGTCTTAAAATCGGAAAAATGGAACTTGCACGCCTGACTTCCGCCTATGCTCATCTTGCTGAGAAGATGAGTCCCGACATCAACCCTGCCGAAACCGATCTTGACCGGGAAATGTTCGGTCAGATACAGGAGTGCTACCGGAACGGAAACGAGGGACAGATGAAAATCTATTCCGTGATCGTGGGAAGGAAAAACCGGATCCCGGATGATATCAGCGAAGAAGAAATCACGGTGCAGACAGAACGGCTGACCCGGCTGATGCGGGAGACCGCAGCGGAGATCCGCGGGATCAAACGCAGAAAACCTTACATCTACCGCAGGGTCCTGGATTCCAAGTCGAGATCCGCAGCGGTCGTCTATCATCTGCAGAAACTTTCGATGGAATACAAAAAACTGATCATTGAGTATACCGATAAGATCAGTGAGATGACAGAGTGAACATGGGCGTTTCCCGGAAGAGAAACGCCCATGTTTTTTGTCCTGTTTCAGATTTTTTCCCAGGGCATGTCCTGATTTGTGAAATGGCCGTAGGAGGAAACATCCGAAAAACGGACCTCATCCAGCTTCAGAAAACGGATGATGCCCTTCGGCGTGAGATCAAAGCGTTTCTTTACTTCTTCCGCAAGAGTTTCATTCCAGTTGCCGTCCGCTCTGACGTAGACCGAGACCGGCTGTGCGATGCCGATGGCATAACCGATCTGCACTTCCGTTTCATGGAATCCTTTTTCCTTCAGCAGCTTTTTGGCGATATACCTTGCCATATAGGCTGCCGTGCGGTCGACCTTTGTGGCATCCTTTCCGGAGAAGGCACCGCCCCCGTGGCGTCCGCCTCCACCGTAGGTATCCGCGATGATCTTTCTGCCGGTGACGCCGGCATCTCCGAAGCTTCCGCCGATGACGAAGCGGCCGGTAGGATTGACGAGGACTCTGAAATCTTCATTCAGACCGTATTCTCGTGCGGTTTCCTTCATCAGCGGTTCGACGATGGCACGGACGCCGGCGACATCGAGTTCGGCTGCATGCTGTGTCGAGATGAGAAAGGTGTCCACGGAAGCGCTCCCGTCATTGCCGAAGGCAATCGTCACCTGGCTCTTGGCATCCGCCCCGAGCTGGGGGTGGTGCAGGGCTCTCAGTTTTTTCAGGGCTGACGTCGCCAGCATGTAGGAAAGAGGAAGGCATTCCGGTGTTTCATCGCAGGCGTAGCCGAACATGATTCCCTGATCCCCGGCTCCTCCCGCGTCCACGCCCATGGCAATGTCGGGGCTCTGTCTGAAAATATAGTTGGTAATGTCGTAATTTCCGTCGATGCCCACATAGGCAAGCGCGCGGTGCACTTCTTTTTCGATATCGACCTTGGAAGCACTGGTGACCTCTCCCGCCAGAACGATATGCTCATTTTTGGCAAGAACCTCGATGGCGACGCGGCTGGCGGGATCTTCCGCCCTGTAGGCGTCGAGAAGGGTGTCCGCAATGCGGTCGCAGACTTTGTCGGGATGTCCGCAGGAAACCTGCTCACTGGTAAATAAACGCATGAAAAAACCTCCATATGGTGTGTGACACCGATAAAGAGGCAAAAAGAAAACCCCATCGACCGATGGGGCTATGTTTTCCCATCGTACAAGCTTTGGCACCTTACCGTTTTTCAGGCAGGTTGTCGTGCGGTCAGCGGGCTTGTCCCTCGCGCACTCTTTATAGGTGTATTTAATTTTTAATCTGTCTTTCGACTGACGAGATTATATTATGTCCCGTGAAAAATTGCAATATCGTTTCCGTAATCAGATGACGATTCCGTTGCAGTGATCGACTTCATGCTGGATCACTTCGGCCGTAAATCCGGTGTAGGATTTGATCAGCTTCTTGAAGTCCTGTGTTTCGTACATGACCTTGATGCTGTTGAAACGCTTTGTTTCCCGGGTTCCTTCCAGGGAAAGGCAGCCTTCCTCCGCCTTGTACGGAACCTCTCTCTTTATGATAACGGGGTTCAGCATGACAAGCGTCTTCCCGTTGTAATCGACCACAATGATCCTCTTGCTTACGCCGATCATGTTGGCGGCAAGACCGACACAGTTTTCTCTGTTGGCTTCGAAGGTATCCACAAGGTCCTTCACTGTTTCTTTGTCTTCCTCGGTTGCCTTCTCGGAAGGAATCGCAAGGAAAGCTTCATCTTTGATTATTTCTTTAACCATGAAATATCACCTCTGTCATTTGTATTACTA
>R06__coassemble_977_pt1 | contig 10008 bp, 5 predicted proteins | sample R06__metabat2_low_PE_050 | metagenome-assembled genome bin R06 | reverse complement strand
GCACCGGTTGCGGATTCCGTACGTGAAGCTGTCAAGGATAAGGATAGCGTCTGCCCGGTAACACCCAGCAAGGAAGCATATCTTACACTTGACATGATTGCTCCCGGAACCCATGTGAACGCCGTCGGAACCTTCTCACCCACGACACGTGAAGCAGCTTCCGACCTTGTGGCTGCATCCAAACTCTATGCCGATCAGGTTTCCGCAATGAAATCTGAAAGCGGCGAATATCTGATTCCTCTTCATGAAGGACTCTTCACGGAAGATCACATCCAGGGTTCTATCGGCCAGCTCCTGCTGGGTCAGATCGAAGGCAGGACAAACGATCAGGAGATCACACTCTTCGATGCCCTCGGACTGGCGGTAGAGGACCTTTACTGCGCAAAGCTCGCCTATCTCAAGGCATAAAGTTTACTTATCAGTAAGGAGTAAAAATGGCCGATAAGAAGAATCTGTCCGAAAAGATCTACGAGGAAGTCCTCCGTGATATCCGCAACTGCAATATCAAGGCAGATGCCTATATCGTGGAGAACGACCTCTGCGTCAAATACGGCATAAGCAAGGGAACAGCCGGCGATGTGCTCGCCCGCCTAACCCAGAACGGCATGATGGTCTCTCATCCGAGAAAAGGCTACCGGATCGTCGAATATACCAAAAACGATTTCGGTGCCCTTCAGATGCTGAGATTTTCTGTTGAATGCTTCGGCATTCACAGGATTATCGAGAATAAGACATACAGGAACATAGAGGAGAAATTTGCGGATCTCTATGATCTCGACAACTATGAGTTCCATGTACGTCTCGCTTCTGTTTCCGGCGACTTTTTCCTCGTGGATACGGTCAAAAATCTTGCCAATAAGGCGGTGGCCGCCTACAACCAGACCGGAGCCGATGTCGGAGACGATACCGTCTTCGCAAGCAGGCACGAGGATATCCTCAAGGCAATCGCGGCAGGAGATGAACAGAAGGCACTGGACTGTCTTAAGGAAGACATGCGTATTTCCGATGAGACTGCCGACAGTCTCTTTGAGCATATCCACTGGAATGCTTCCAAGACTCTGGATACGGAGGCGATGAAGGATTTTGTCTATATCAGCAGACCAGAACTGTCGGGAGACGGAAAAACAGCCGCCTGTGTGAGCACAAAGGCGGTTGTGGAAGACGGTACATTCGTATCGGATATCCTCCTTACGGAACTGAAAAACAAGAAAAAAATTGACTGTTCTCTCGAAGGACATTCCGAGGCCCCTGTTTTCATCGATAACGGAAAGAAAATGGCATACCTCGGCGATGCTTCCGGCGAGAAGCAGATCTATGTTTATGATCTTGCGGAAAAGGCTTCCAGGAAGATCACCTCCGCAAGACATGGCGTCACGGAGTTTGCGGTTTCCGCAGACGGAGCGAAATTTGTATTTACAGCCAAGCTCTGGAAGACGGAAATGGAGTCCGATGCTTTCACTGAGATGTCTGCCGACGAGAAGAAGCAGTGGCTGGAGATGAAAGACTGGGAACCCAAAGAGATCACCCAGATCGATTATAAGCGGGACGAATGCCACGGCGTCAGAGACGGCAGCATCAGCTGCATATGCACGGCGGATACGGAAGGAAACCAGAAGCTGGTTGCTTCGGATATTCCTTTCAGCCATGCTGCATTTTCGCCGAATGGCTTAAAGATTGCCTGCTACGGACAGCCCCATACCGGTGCAAAGTTCTCTTCTGAAGAGCTTTTCATCATGAATGCGGACGGTTCGGCAAGAAAGCAGCTTTCGGATAATCTTGCTCTGGATGCTTCCTTTGCGCCGGCCTTTACAGAAGACGACTCGTCTCTGATCGTACCCGCCTACTATATGAAAGACGGCTGCATGATCCTTTACCTGTACCAGATCCCCGCAGAAGGCGGAGAGGCGGCCTGCCTCTTCGACTCCGAGGCAGAGGAGGTCTGTTCCGGTGTATACGGCATGCCCCTGCAGAGAACGCAGCGCAGCAGCGACCGCAGATATTACGACGTCATCGGAGATTATGTTTATTTCCTTTCCGTCTGGTACGGTGACGAAAGTCTCTACCGTATGCCGGTCGGGAAGAAGTCAGTGCCCGAACTGGTCGCCGGCGGCAAGATCAATGTTCATGAGTTCTCAGGTCCCGTAAACGGAAAGATCCTGGTGACCGGAGCCGGACTCTATACGATAAGAGATCTTCATGTTTATGATACGGAGAACAGGGCTTTTACAAGGATCCTGAACTCCAATGACTGGATCTTCAGCGAAAAGCTCGGAGAAACGGAAAAAATCAAAATGCCGAGCCGTGACGGGAAAGAAACGATCTACGGCTGGCTGACGAAACCGGTGGACTTCATTCCCGGCAAGAAATATCCTGCTGTTCTGTATGTCCACGGCGGTCCCAGCGTCTGCTTTACGAGCGATTTCTGGCATGAGATCCAGATCCTCTCCAATGCGGGATATGCGGTCGTGTGGATGAACCCGAGAGGCTCTTCCGGCGCAGGTCTGAAATACTGCAGCGATCACGATGCCTTCGGAACGGAAGCCTATGACGATATCATGGGTTTCCTCGATAAATGCATTTCCTACGGATTCATCGATGAAAACAGACTTGGAATCACAGGCGGTTCCTACGGCGGATACATGACGCTGAAGATCATCATGGCAACGGACCGCTTCAAGGCTGCGGTAGGACAGAGAGTTCTCGCCAACAGAGCGACTTCCTACGGTACCGGAGACCAGGGTTTCTATTCGGCATCCGAGGATTACAGCAAGGTTGTTGTGGAAAAGTGCCTGATCGACCGCGCAAGAGTGTCGCTCATCAAGGACATGGATAAGATCAAGACACCTCTGCTTCTCCTTCACGGCGCTGAGGACTACAGGTGTTCTTTCGAACAGTCCGAACAGATGTTCATCTCCATGCATGAGAGAAGAAAAGAGATCCCGGTGAGACTCGTTAGATTCCCGGGCGAAAATCATGAGGTTTCCAGGACCGGCCTTCTGCATCATCAGCAGCAGCACGTGCAGGAAATGGTCAACTGGTTTAACAGATTCCTGAAGGAGGAGAACAAATGAAGAGAAATTCGACGTTCGAAGATTTCGATCTGAATGAAAGCATCTCCTCCGGTGAATTTATCGGGTCGACAGGGGAACTGCTCTTCGTGGATTCCTACAAGCCGGAAAACGGCGGGCGCAGGAAGAGCGAGATCACGCTTCTCAATGTAAAGGAAGGCAGCAGGAAGGTCATCACTGCCGGCGGATTCGGCGAAGGCTCGCCCAAACTTTCCAGGGACGGTAAACATGTTCTTTTCGTTTCCTCCGTTCCGGGGAAGGGCAGACAGATCTATGTATACGATCTGGAGACTTCGACAGCCCGCAGGATCACGCGCATGCGCTTCGGCATCATGGATCCTTTCTGGTCCGATGATGGCAAGCTGATCTGCTTTACATCCTTTAGTGCGGACGGAGCCGACGAAAAATGGCTGCAGACTCCTGCGGATCCTGCAGAAGAAGCAAGATATCAGCGGGAAAAGGCCAAAAGGCCGATCATTATCGAAGATTTCAACTATAAATTCGACGGCATGGGTTATGCACAGCCGGAAGTCATGCAGCTCTGGGTGGTTTCTGCCGAGGGCGGAGAGAATCCGGACGGTACCGGAGAACCCAATTTCGCGAAACGCATATCCAAGGGCAGCGCCAATTTCATGCATGCGGTGTTCGATCCCGACTGCAGACATGTGGTCTGCGAGTCAAACCTTTACTGCGATAAAGAAAACGGCATAGCGACAGACGTCCTCAGGATCGACATAGAGACTGGTGAGATCTTCCGAGTTACAAAGGATGAACCCGTCGTTTCCTATCCGAACCCGGTAAGACCGGCGTTTACAAAGGACGGAAAGCATCTGATCATCGGCATCATTGATTACAACGAGCAGGTAACTGCCGATTCCGGCTATCCCTCCACCAGCATTTACAGAGTGTCGCTCGACGGATCCGAAAAGGTCAAACTCACCGTCAAAACTGAGGAATGCTTTGACAACGTTTCCTTCGCATACAACGGAGGCGGCGGAAGAGGCCTGGAAAAGTGCAGGATATCTTCAGACGGAAAGTATGTCTACTTCTTCTCCGGCAGCAACGGCGAGCAGAGATGCTGGAAGGTGGCTGTCGACGGAGAGAATCAGCGGCCGGAGGCGGTACTGAAGGGAAGCTATTCTCACTGCGGCATGGGGCAGCCCGAAAACGGAAAGATCCTGTATTCCAGAACTGCTCCGACACAGCCGGAAGCCTATTATCTCTTTGACGAGAAAACAGGGAAAAGCGAGCTCCTTTATCAGTCGAACAAAAAAATGATCGAAGAGGTTGCCTACAGCAACCCGGACATCGTCTGGATCGATACACTGGACGGCGAATCCAGAGTCCAGGGATTCTGCATGCCCCCTCAGAACTATGAGAAGGGCAAGAAGTATCCCACCATCGTCTATGTGCACGGCGGACCCCATCCCTATTACACCTTCGGCTTTGATCAGGAGGCACAGAGCTTCTGCGGCGCCGGATTCGGATTTATTTACTGCAACCCCAGAGGTTCATCCGGCTACGGTGACGTACACCGCAATATGACCAGGGCCTTTGACGGCAGCGCCTATACCGATATCCTTACCTTCGTGGCGGAAGCCGAGAAAAAATGCGACTGGATCGACGGAGACAGGCTCGGAATGACCGGCGGCTCCTACGGCGGATACATGACGAATTACACTGCAACCAGATGCAGGAAGTTCAAGGCTTACATTACCCAGAGATCTGTCGTCAATGAACTGATCGGCTATGCATCTTCCGACATGCAGGGCAGAAGCGTGGATTATCCCACCTTTGGTGAGTTCATGGTCGCCAAGATCAAGGAATCTACCATCTGCGGCATGGAGAAGGTGAACGCCCCGTTCCTGATCCTTCACGGAGAAGATGACCTGAGGTGCCCTGTGGAAGGAGCGCATCAGCTGTTCGTAGCTCTCAAGGATTCCCATCCCGAGGATTTCCCGATCAAGATGGTTCTGTATCCCCATGTGGGACATTCCCAGCCGAATCAGCCCATGCAGAGAAAGCACTATTACAACGAGATGGTGACCTGGTTCAGAAAATATCTTTAATTCCGGCGTCCATGCCGTTCCTTCCGTGAAAAGGAACGGCACAGGACGCATCTGTTTTATATCAGCCGCAAAGAAAGGATACCCGCAATGATTAAACTCGTTCTTTCTCCCGCAATGAAAGCGCTGGATGCCTCTGAGGGAAGCATCGGCGTGGACATCACGCTGGAAGATTACAGCGCGGAGGCCGGAGAACTGATCCTGAAGATCAGCAAGAAGACCATCATGAAGACTTTCCTCGAATTTATCAGGGAAATAAAAATTACCGATGATGAGGGAGAGATTCCCTGTGAGATCACAGAAGGAGACGGCGGAAGCTATGTTACGGCCGTCAGTTATTTTGCCGGAAGGAAGACCTCCGGAAACATCAAGGTGAGCTATTCCTGCAGAGTGCCTCTCGCGGGCGGAAATCCCTGTTTTGACCTCGGCGTCGAAAACGGAGGAATGACGGGCAGCGGAATGACTTTCATACCTGCCTTCAGAGAAGGAAAGTACGAGTACTCCGTGAAATGGGATCTGTCCGGCATGCCGGATTTCTGCGTAGGCTGCTGGTCCTTCGGCGAAGGAAACGTCACCGGGATCCGTGGGGACGAGAATCTTGCGAGCATTACATTCTACATGGCCGGAAGACCGGAGTGCGTCAAATACGGCAGATATGCATTCTACTGGTTTGAGCATAATGACCGCATCCTCAAATATGCGGTGGACACCTCGGCCATCTTCGAATACGAAGCGGACTTTTTCAACGATCATGAACTGAGATACAATGTATTCTGCAGAAAGCTCCGCAGCGAGAAGGACCTCGCCGGAGGAACGGCTCTTGACCGCTCCTACATCTACGGGTATTCCGATTTTGACAGGATTCCCCACGAAAGCATCATCCATACCTTTGCCCATGAAATGGTTCACAACTGGATGGAAATGGACAACAGTCCCTTCGGAACCTGCACCTGGTACATCGAAGGCGGTGCGGAGTACTATTCCGCCGTCCTTCCCTACAGGATGGGCATTCTTTCCAGAGAGGAATTCCGGGATGCCATGAACAGGCGTGCCGTCGCCTATTACAAAAACAGATATCGTCATGTGGACGACATGGAACCTGCCGGCAAGCTATTCGCCGACTCCGAGATCATGAACGTGCCGTACGGCAGGGGATTCTGCTATCTGACCCATGCAGATGAGGAGATCCGCAGAAAGACGGACGGGAAGCACAGTCTTGATGATATCGCAAAGAAACTGGCCGAGATGTACAAGTCCGACCGGCACATACAGAATGAGGCCTGGCTTGAAGAATATGCCAAGTATGTCGGCAGGGAACAGGCGGAGCAGGAACTCAGGGATCTGAAGGCGGGAAAGGATATCGTGCCCGGTGCTCTCTGTTCCGAAGGAGCCCTCAGGCTTACACAGGTCCCCGATAAAGAAAATGTCACGGACAAGGATATCCTTGTCTGGAAATACGAACTGACTGAGGAGGAGAAATAATGGCCGAAGTAAAAGTAGTCCTCTCTCCCGTGATGGCTTCTGCGGATGCAGAGCACGCGGAGATGGGCGTGGAGATCACAGTAAAAAACATGCAGATCAGAAAAGGAGAGACCCTGTTCTCTACCTATGACAGCATGCTGCCCAGAAGTTTCTGCTGCAAGAAATTCAACGACTTCATCGAACCCATGCAGCTTTCGGATGAGGAAGGCACACTGGAAACAGTGAAGGAGACCGACGATCAGTATTATACGATCAACGGCATCTACAAGGCAGCAAGAGATACAAAGGGAGCCATCCGGATCGCATACAAGGTAAACTGCGCGGCTGTAGGACTCAACCCGGTCTTCGACCTTGGTTATGAGTATGGCGGACTCCACGGTTCGGGATACACCTTCATGCCCGCTTTTCCGGAAGGAAAGTACACCTACGATCTCTTCTGGGATCTTTCCGGAATGCCTTACGGCAGCATCGGTGCCTGGGCGTACGGTGAAGGAAATGTTCATGTTGAGAACAAAGAAGGAGAAGCTCTCATGGATACTTTCTATGCCTGCGGACTTCTCAACAGGGTAAAATTCAACAATTTCGGATATTACTGGTTCGAAGGCAAGGAAATGCTCACTGTCGCAGCAGAGACCTCCCAGATTTTCGATTATGAGTCCAAATTCTTCAAGGATGAGGGGGAACCCTATAACATTTTCATCCGCAAGACGCTTCTTCCCGAACACCGGGTCGGCGGAACTGCTGCCGAGCGTTCCTACGGCGCTGTCTATGCGGAAGGAAACTTCCTCGGAAGAGAATGGCTCGATCTTCTGTTTGCCCATGAGATGGTCCACAACTGGGTCCACCTTGACGATACTCCCTTCGGCACCTGCACCTGGTATGTGGAAGGCATGGCCGAGTTCTACGGCGCCCTTCTTCCGTGGAGAGCCGGAGTTGCAGACGAGAAGATGGTCTGCCGAGAGCTCAACATGAGAGCACATGCCTGGTATGAGAATCCGGCACGCCACACCTCCAATGCGGATTTGAACGGAAAGATGATGCAGGGCGGCGAGACCGGACGGATCCAGTACGGCAGAGGCTATTTCTACATGACTCATGCTGACGAAATGATCCGCAGGGCCACCAATAACGAAAAGTGCCTGGATGACCTCGTTCTTGCCCTGAACGAAAAGTTCAAGGCAGACAAGCACATCAAGAATGAAGCCTGGATCGAAGAGTACGGAAAGCTGGTCGGCACAGATGTCGCAAAGAAAGAATTCGACGAGATGGCCGGCGGAGCAGAGATCACCCCAAGCGCTGCAGCCTATGAAGGAAAGATAAAGCTCGTTGCCGAAAAGGGAACCGAGCGCGGAACTGAAAAAGAAACGACACTCTGGCAGTTTGTGCCGACGGAGGAATAAAAAATGAAAGAAATCTATGTCAATATCCAGCCTTCTCTCGAGGAGAAGAAAGTATCGGTCTCCATTCATATGGACGGAATGTCCGTCAAAAAGGGCGAGATGGTTTTTGCGATTGAGACCAGGATCATCATGAAGAAATTCATCGAGCTTGATGCTCCGATGTCTGTCACGGATGATCTCGGCGAGATCCCCTGCACACTGGAAAATACCACCATGATGCAGTATGTCGACGTGGAAAAACACATGGCTTCCAGAGATACGGTCGGAAGCATCAGCATCTCCTATACAGGTTCTCTCCAGCCGGTCGGCGTCAATCCCGTCTTTGACTACGGCTATGAGGATGTCTGTATCAACGGTTCCGGCCACTGCTTCCTTCCGGATTTCCCGGAAGGGAAATATATGTACCATCTCAGATGGAATCTTTCCAAAATGCCGGCGGAGAGCATCGGCGTATGGTCCTACGGTGAGGGAAACATCGACCGCATGGGCAGCGAACAGGAACTCACCCTGACCTATTATGACGCCGGCCTTCTTTCCAGAGTAAAAATGGGAAGATTCGGATATTACTGGGCTGAAAACGAGGCTATGCTCGATGCTGCGGTCCATGCTTCCAAGCTTTTCAACTATGAGTCCAAATTCTTCAGGGACGCTGATCTTCCTTACAACATCTTCGTGAGACATAATGCAAACCCCAACGGGCATACCGGCGGAACAGCCCTGACCCGTTCCTATGCATGTCTTTATTCGGATGGAAACGACATCAGCGCGAAGGCTCTTGACAACCTTTTTGCCCATGAGATGGTTCATAACTGGGTGACACTCAACGATGAGCCTTTCGGCACCTGCACCTGGTATGTGGAAGGTATGGCAGAGTATTACTGCTGCAAACTGACCTACAAACTGGGTCTTGCTTCCCTGGAGGATACTCTGAAACAGTTCAACAGCAGAGCAGAGGGCTATTTCCAGAACCCGAGAAGAAAGATTGAGAATGCCGAGATCGGAAAACATCTGATGGCGGATCCCGAGATGACACGGGTACCTTACGGCAGAGGCTTCTTCTATTTTACACATGCAGACACCATGATCCGCAGGGCAACCGGAAACGAAAAGTGCCTGGATGATCTTGTCCTGACTCTGAACGAACGCTACAAGGCTGATCACAAATGTGCAAACGAGACCTGGGTCGAAGAATACGGAAAGTATGTCGGCCAGGAAGTCGCTCAGAAGGAATACGACGATATGAGCAGCGGCAAGCCCTTTGCTCCGGAACTCACCTATCTCGAAGGCAAGGCTGTCATCGAGGAAGTACCCGGAACGGAAAGGGAAACCAATGAACCCTGCACTGTTTACAGATATGTAAAGGCGGAATAAGGAAATGATCGACCAGAAATATCTAGACGAGTTTTCCTACATCGGAGATACAGCCTATCTCGATATTTCCACCATGGGACTTCAGCCGGAAAGGACGCTGAAGGTAGCGAGAGAATTCCAGCAGAATCTTGCTTATAATTTCAACAGGCCGAAAACGGGGAATACCTGGGAAGCAAGGGAGATTTGCCGGAAAAGACTGGCGGAGCTTGTCAATGCCGACGTGCAGGAGATCATCCTCACCAAGAACACGACGGAAGGCAACAATATCATCCCGAAGGCATTTCCTTTTCAGGAAGGGGATGAGGTCATCCTCGGAAATGACGATTTCGCCGAAGTATGGCTTCCATATACCAGACTTCAGCTGAAGGGCGTCAAGCTGGTATGGGTCGACAACATCAACGGATGCCTGGATGTAAACGACTATATCGCAAAAATGACCGAACATACCAAAGCGGTTGCCATCTCTTTTGCTCAGTCTTCCTGCGGCTATGTCGCGGACATTAAAAAACTCGGCGCGGAATGCCGGAAACGCGGTATTATCCTGGCTGTGGACGGAATCCAGGCCCTCGGAAGAGTACCGATCGATGTGAAGGAATGCAATATCGATGTACTTGCTTCCTC
>R06__coassemble_970_pt1 | contig 10045 bp, 8 predicted proteins | sample R06__metabat2_low_PE_050 | metagenome-assembled genome bin R06 | reverse complement strand
CCTTACTGGTTTTTGTCCAGTAAAGAGGGTACATATCAGCTCCTTCAGCCATTTCATGATCGCAAAGGCAAAGCATCTGGCATCTCCGTCCACGGAGTAGTACTTTTCCGCCATTTCCTGTTTCACGAGGCGGGAGCATCCGACACCGACCTGGTCGAGATAGACGATGTCGGTGCAGTCGATGATGCACTGCTCATCCAGCACCGCTTCCGGCAGGAAGGCACCGTTCTTCTTCGGCATGGTATAGGGGCCGAAGCATTCCAGCTGCAGCGTCGAGCTCGCGGAACCGGGTCCGCCGTTCCAGCAGACCATCACCGGTCTGTCCCGGTCCGGCACGCCGGTGCGGAGCCATGACTGCACGTAGACGGAAGCTTCCGGATTTCCGTCTTCGTCCCGGAAGATGCAGTCCTCCGTTTCCGCGCGGACCGTCATCTTCTCCCCGCGCAGGACGATCTCATTTTCCTTAGCATATCGCTCCTCGCGGAAGTTCTCCGTGAGGAAACGGCTGTTTTTATTTTCCATCTGTATTCCTTTTACTCCTCTTCCCAGCCGAGGGCGCATTCGACGGCCTTGTGCCATCCGTGCAGTTTCTTCAGCCGGAGTTCTTCGTCCATCGAAGGTTCGAATTCACGGGAGACCGCCCAGTTGCTGCGGATCTCCTCCGTATTTTCCCAGTATCCCACGGCAAGTCCCGCGAGATAGGCCGCGCCCATGGCGGTCGTTTCGATGCAGTTGGGACGGATGACGTTGCGTTTCATCAGGTCCGACTGGAACTGCATCAGGAAATCGTTGGCGCAGGCGCCGCCGTCGACGCGCAGGTCGTTGATCTTCATACCGGTATCCTTCTCCATGGCTCTCAGGATGTCATAGGACTGATAGGCCAGGGATTCCAGCGTCGCGCGGATAAAGTGGGCTTTGGTGAAGCCCCTGGTGATGCCCACGACCACGCCTCTCGCATACTGATCCCAGTAGGGAGCGCCGAGGCCCGTGAAAGCGGGGACCACATATCCGCCGGCGGTATCCGGCACGCCCTTCGCATATTCTTCCGATTCGGAGGACTTTTCGACCATCTGCAGGCTGTCGCGGAGCCACTGGATGGCTGCGCCGGCCACGAATACGGAACCTTCCAGCACATACTGGACGTCGCCGCCGAGGCCGCATCCGATGGTGGTGAGAAGTCCGTTCCGGGATTCCACCGCCTCATGTCCGGTGTTCATCAGCAGGAAACAGCCGGTGCCGTAGGTATTCTTGACCATGCCGGGTTCGAAGCAGCACTGTCCGAAGAGAGCTGCCTGCTGGTCTCCCGCAGAGCCCGCGATCGGGATCTCCCCATGGATGACCTCCGGATCGGTATATCCGAAGATGCAGCTGGAGGGTTTCACCTCCGGAAGCATGGATTCCGGGATATCCAGAAGTTTCAGGAGTTCGCTGCTCCAGCACAGATTATGGATGTCGAAGAGCATCGTCCTGGAGGCATTGGTATAGTCGGTCGCATGGACCTTTCCGCCGGTCAGCTGCCAGATGAGCCAGGTGTTGACGGTGCCGAAGAGGAGCTCTCCCCGCTCCGCACGTTCCCTCGCTCCGGGCACATTGTCGAGGATCCAGCGGATCTTCGTTGCCGAGAAATAGGCATCCGGAAGAAGACCGGTGGTCTTCCGGATCAGTTCGCTGTATCCGTTTTCCTTCAGCTCATCCACCATGCCGGAAGTTCTGCGGCACTGCCATACGATGGCGTTATAGACCGGTTCTCCGGTATTTTTATCCCATACGATCGTTGTCTCGCGCTGGTTGGTGATACCGATTGCGGCGATGTCGCACACGCGGGCGCCTACCTTGGCCATTGCTTCGAAGAAGGTGAGCTGCACCGTTCCCCAGATCTCCATGGGGTCATGCTCCACCCAGCCGGGCTGGGGGAAGATCTGTTCGAATTCCTTCTGTGCTTCACTGCAGATTCTGCCTTCATGGTCGAACAGGATGCATCTCGAACTGGTCGTGCCCTGGTCGATCGCCGCTACATACTTCTTATATTCCATCTTTTTTCCTGTTCCTTTTCTGCAGCTTTCCGGGGCTGCTGCCGCCCTTATTTCTTTTATTCCGACCAGAGATCCGGGGCCGTGGAGGAAACGCTGGTCACGCCTTCCTTCAGCAGAGCCACCGCATCCGTTTTTTTCCGTACCAGGCCGCCGGCGATCACCGGGACCGGAAGGGTCCTGCAGATACTGCCGATCACCTTCGGCATCATGGCGGGGAGGATCTCCACGACGTCCGGCTTAGCGGTGCCGACCTGCTTTTTCAGGTTGTCATATGCCATGGAGTCGATCAGGAACACCCGGAGCACCGTGAACATGCCCAGTTCCTTTGCCCTCTGGATGATGGTCGGCTTGGTGGAGATAATGCCGTCCGCCTCGGTGAATTTCCGGACGAAATCCGCCGCGACGTCCCTGGAAGCGAGTCCGTTGATCAGGTCCAGATGGACGACGGCCAGCTTCCCGGCCTTCTTGATGCGCGAAACGATATCCGGGATCGTACAGATGTCTCCGTACAGGATGAATACGATCCTGCTCTCACAGCCGAGGCAGGCTTCCAGTCCTTCCTCATCCTTTACTGCCGCGATCACCGGCGATGTTTCCAGTGCGTCCTGAAACAGCTGGTCCATGAACGGTTCCCCCCCCGATTAAATTTATATATTCATTATAAAATACGATACGGTAAAAAACAGACAGAACACGGAAAATTCCACATTCTGTCCGTTCTGTGTTTCAGGAAGTCATACCGCTTCCGCATTGCCCGCCGCCACGATGCTGACGCCGGTGCCTGCGGCATTTTCCAGGATCACGTCCCCGATATGGACCGGTGCTTCCACCGTCACGCCGCGCAGCGCCCTGATGCAGTCGAAGATCCTGTCCTTCGGGATGTCGTGCTCGGTCTTCACATTGATGACCGGCACCGCGCCTCCGGTGACATGGACCGTGGTCGTCACGATGCGGGTCGGGTTGGTCACTTCTTTTCTCGCGTAGGCATCGCCTCTCGGGCAGGTGTTTCCGGTGACCGAGATCACCTTTCCGTCTTCGGTCACCACAGTGAGGGCACAGCCCATGGGGCATCCGATGCAGGTCAGTTCCGTTGTTTTCATCTTCATGCCTCCTCGATGCGGACCGTGATCTTCTTGAGATCCGGGATCGCCGCAAGTTCACTCTTATGCAGGGTCACCTGCTCCATCTCGCCGGGTGCCATGATCCGGCGCTTTCTTTTGCTGATGAGCCGGTCGTCGAAATAGACGGCGACCGCCATGTTCCTGTATACGCTGCCCACGCGGAAACGCACCGTCAGGTTCTCCTCCATCGCGGAGGGACGGACAAAGGACGGAACGGTATAGCGCACGCCGTTTTCCGGAAGGACCGGGATCTCTTCCGTTTTCTGCTCCTTTGCTCCGGCCAGAATGTAGGCCGCGGCATTCTTTCCGGCGGCGGCTGCCTCCTGGGATACGAAGTCGCCCAGGTCGTGCACATGCAGGACGTTGCCGCAGGCAAAGATGCCCTCCGTGCTGGTCTCCAGTGCATCGTTGACAACGGGGCCGGACGTCACGCGGGAGATCTGCACCCCGGCCTGCTTTGACAGTTCATTTTCCGGGATGAGACCGCAGGACAGCAGCAGGGTATCGCAGGTATAGCGCTCTTCCGTGCCGGGGATCGGTCTGCGGTCCGGTCCGACCTCTGCGATCGTGACCGCCTCCACACGCTTCTTTCCCTCGATGTTGACGACGGTATGGCTCAGCTTCAGGGGAATGTTGAAATCATCCAGGCACTGGACGATGTTTCTCTTGAGTCCGCCGGAGTAGGGCAGCAGTTCTGCCACCACCTTTACCTTGGCTCCTTCCAGGGTCATTCTTCTCGCCATGATCAGTCCGATGTCTCCGGAACCGAGGATGACGACTTCCTTTCCGGGCATGAAGCCCTCCATGTTGACCAGTCTCTGGGCCGTGCCGGCGGTGTAGATGCCGGCGGGACGGTAGCCCGGGATGTTCAGAGCGCCTCTCGGGCGTTCCCTGCAGCCCATGGCCAGGATGATGGCGTTGGCCTGGACGATGAACATGCCGTCGGTGCTGTTCATGGCCATCACCGTTCTGGTGCGGTCGATGCTCATGACCATGGTGTTCAGGCGGTATTCGATGCCGCGTTCCTTCACCTGTTCGATGAAACGGGCGGCGTATTCGGGTCCGGTCAGTTCCTCTTTGAAGGTGTGAAGTCCGAATCCGTTGTGGATGCACTGCTGGAGGATGCCGCCGAGGCTCTTGTCCCTTTCCAGGATCAGGATGCTGTCGACGCCGCCGTCTTTTGCCGCAACGGCTGCCGCAAGTCCCGCAGGGCCTCCGCCGATAATGACAAGATCGTAGAATTCCATGCCTTCAGTCCTCCATTTCCTTGTTTACGCCGACGATAAGTTCGGATCCGACGCCGTTCTTGGCGGTCTTCTCCAGGGGCATCGGGACTTCTCTTGCGAGGATCTCCATGACCCTCGGGGAACAGAAGCCTGCCTGGCAGCGTCCCATGCCGGCTCTGGTGCGGCGCTTGACCCCGTCCAGGGAACGGGCGCCCAGCGGGCGGTGGATGGCATCCAGAATCTCTCCTTCCGTGATCATCTCACAGCGGCAGATGATGTTTCCGTAGGCCGGTTTCTCCCGGATCAGGCGGTTGCGCTCTTCGAGCGTCAGCCGGTCCGGACGCAGGATGCCGCGGCGGATGGGATTGAAATCCGGGTTTATTTCCGCTTTCAGGAAATCCCGGACAAGTTCCGCAAGATAGACGCCGACGGCGGGGGCGGAGGAAAGGCCGGGGGATTCGATGCCGGCCGCATTGAAGAATCCGGGGACATCCGGTGCCTCTCCGAGGACAAAATCGTCTCCGTCCTCATGGGCGCGCAGTCCCGCGAAGGAGGTGATGACCAGATTCAGGGGAAGGTCCCTGACGCTCTGTGCCGCGGTCGCCCTGAGGGAACCGAGTCCCTGAAGGGTCGTATTGTTTGCTTCCTTGTCTTCCACGTTCTCGGCGGTGGGTCCCACCAGCAGGTTCTCATGGACTGTCGGCGTGACCAGAACGCCCTTGCCCATCTTCGAGGGCAGCTGGAAGACGGTCCTCAGCACATGGTATCCCGCCTGCTTGTCCAGCAGCATGTATTCACCGCGGCGGGCGGTGATGTGAAGCTTTCTTTCGGAAAGCCGGTTGTTGATCTCATCGGCATAGACGCCGGCGGCATTGACCAGGACCTTTGACTCGATGGTCTCCTCCCTGCCGTCTTCGGCATGGCACACCTTGATGCGGAAGCCGCCGGATATTTTCTCCAGGTTCTCCGCCTTTGTATTCAGATAAAAGCGGACGCCGTTGACACAGGCATTCTCCGCATAGCCGATGGTCATCTGGAACGGGCAGACGATGCCTGCCGTCGGAGCCAGAAGGGCGCATTCAACATCATCCGCGATGTTCCGCTCCATCTCACGGAGCTCTTCCTTTCCGACGATCCGCAGGTCCGGCACGCCGTTTTTCACTCCTCTGTCCAGGAGCGTTTTCAGCATTTCCGGATCCTGTTCCTTCGTGCATACGACGAGAGAGCCGTTGCGGCGGAACGGGATGTCCAGCTCTTCGGCGATCCGGTCCATCATGGCGTTTCCTCGGACATTCATCTGCGCCTTCAGGGTGCCCGGGACGGCATCGTATCCTGCGTGGATGATCGCGCTGTTCGCCTTGGAAGTGCCGCTGCAGACATCGTCCTCCTTTTCGATCACGCAGATCTTCAGACGGTATCTCGAGAGTTCGCGGGCGATCGCACTGCCCGTCACGCCGGCGCCGATAATGCAGACATCATACATGGTGATTCTCCTTATTTTTCAACAAAAAAAGAAAGGCAGACGAAACGGACGGAGCCGTCTCTTTTGCCTTTCTCAAATCTCTGGTAAAAGATATTCACTTCAACTGCATTGTAACATACCGGCGGAAATATTCAAGCATTTCCGCCGTTCCTGTGTCTTACCCCTGGTCTTCCGCTTTTTCCAGCATTTCCTTCAGTTCCATGAGGACAGCCTGGTACTGTTCCAGAAGATTGAAGTAGGTGGCGTCGATGTCCGCCTCCCGGTTTTCCTTGCCGGCGAACTCATGTTCCTTTGCGATAGCGGAAAGCCCTTCCGCGCCGAGGGTCAGCGATGTGCTCTTGATCGCATGGGCAAGGACCGAATAATTCTTCCAGTCCTTCGCCTCATACAGGGCATCCAGCTTTTCGATGTTGGTTTCTCCCTCTTCGAGATACGCCTGTGCCGCTTCCCTGTAAATCTCGGGATCACCGGCACAATATTTCAGGCCCAGCTCGTAATTGATCTTCTTCGGTTCCTCAAAGGTCTCTTCTTCCGTGTTTCCCGCTGCCGGAGTCTGGGATACGGCGGAAACATTTTCCTTCCCGGGTGCTTCGTTTTTCGGACCTTGGCCCTCATTTTCCTTTTTATAGGAGATCTTGCTTTCGGGCAGATATTTCACCAGTTTCTGCTCCATCCGGTTGACATCGATCGGTTTGGAGAGGTAATCCGTGAAACCGGCAGCCAGATACCGTTCCCTGGCCCCGTTGACGGCATTGGCGGTGAGGGCGATGACGATGTCGCCGTCCTTCACAAGGCCGCGTTCCCGCATGCGGGCAAGCGTCTCGATGCCGTCCATTCCCGGCATCATGTGATCCAGGAAGATGACGTCATACTTTTTCTTTTCCACCATGCCGATGGCTTCGGCGCCGCCGCCTGCCGTATCCGGCACGATCCCGTTCTGTTTGAGGAGGCTGCGGACGACTTTCAGGTTCATCTCATTGTCGTCCACCACGAGGATGACCGCATCCGGTGCATAGAGGAAGCGGCTCTCCTTCAGGGAATCCGCAGCCTGGGCATGTCTCTTGGAATAATCTCCGATCGGGGTGTCTGCGATCACCGTCTGCTGCAGGGTGAAATAGAAGGTGGATCCTTCCCCGTAAACGCTGTCGACCTTAAGCTCGCTGCCCATCATGGCAAGGAGTTTGCTCACGATGGAGAGTCCGAGGCCGGTGCCTTCGATGTTGTGGTTCCTTTCCTGGTCCAGTCTGGAGAAGGACTGGCAGAGCTTGTCCTTATCCTCTTCCCGGATTCCGATTCCGGTATCGGAAACGGCTACGGCAAGATCGATCGTTCCGTTCTCCTTCCGTGTACCGCGGATCTTCAGGAGGACGCTGCCTTTTTCCGTATATTTGACGGCATTGGTCAGAAGATTGAGGATGATCTGGCGGACGCGGATGTCATCGCCGAACAGCGTCATCGGAAGCGTCTCGTCGATCTCATACTTCATTTCCAGATTCTTTTTCGCCGCGCGTTCCGCGATCATGTTGACGAGGTCATTGATCATGGAGACCGTATCGTACTCCACATTGACGATCTCCATCTTGCCGTCTTCAATCTTGGAGAAATCCAGGATGCTGTTGATCAGGGAAAGAAGCGTGCGGCCTGCGCTCTTGATGTCGGCCGCGTAATCCCTGATCTGATCGTCCTTTGTCTCGCGGATGATCATCTCGTTCATTCCGAGAACGGCATTGATCGGGGTGCGGATCTCATGGCTCATCTGGGCAAGGAACTGGGACTTCGCGTTGCCGGCGGCCGTGGCGGCACGTACGGCTTCCTGGAGCTCGTCGTTGACGCTCTTCTGCCATTTCATCAGACGGCTGATCAGGTAGTAGACGGCAAAGATGCAGACGCCGAACATGAAGACAAAAAGCACACAGACAAGGATGATCGTCCCGTAGCTGGACCACCAGTTCCTGACGACGATGACGGTAAAATCGGACGCCTCATTTTTCTCTGCGATGCAGGCTTTTCATGTTCCGTCATAATCCCTGAAGCGGGTGATCGAACCCACGTTGGTATAAGCCGTCTTGTATTCGATGTCCAGCACGTTGCTGGAACCGTCCTGCGTCATCTGATAGTAGGGATAGGGATGGTTGATGATGTTTCCTTCGGCATCGACCAGGAAGGCATAGCTGGTATCCGTATAGCTTTCGCCGAGGATCTCGATCAGCTTGTCCATGTAGAAGTCGATTCCGAAGATGCCGAGGCGCTCCCCGTTTTCATCCTAGACGATCTGGGAGATCGTCACGCAGTAATAGCCGGTCTGCTCGTCGAAGTAGGGCGTGGAGATATTGAATCCGTCCTCGGATTCCTCAGTGTCGATGTACCACTGTCTCTCCTCCACATGCCAGTCTGCATCCGGCTGCCAGCCGTTGTTCATGATGACGGTATGCTCGGCCTCGGGGTTTGTCATGTAGACGACGGAGATGTCCTCATAATTCTGCGTGATGCTGTCCAGATAGGAAACACACGCCTCGTAATCGTTCAGGATCTCCGGATCCGCCGTGATCATGCTGCAGAACATGCTGAGGATGCTCTGCTGTTCCGTGATCCACTGCGAGAGTTCCTCTTCGTAATGGTTCGCTTCCTCCTGGATCCGCTCGTTGCCGAGACGAATATTGGAAACGGAGAACAGAAGGACGCTGATGACCATGGCGACCGAGATGACGGAAATGACCGCCAGACGGACGTGCCTGTTCATACCGGTCAGGCTGTTCGACTGCTCCTTCTGTTTTTCCTTTTTCTCGGTCGTGACAATGCCGGAGTAGGACACCAGATTGTCCACCATGTCGGACAGTTTCAGCGCGGATTCCCTCACCTGGGCAATGTCTTCACGGGATGAGGATTCGTTATCCGGGTTGCAGCGGTTGAGGATCGAGGCGATCGGTTTCTTCAGGTTCGAAGACATCCCGCTCAGGAACTCGTCCCGCACGCGGAGCGCCTTCTCCGCCTTTTCCCGGTTCTTTACCGTATGCAGATAAAGCAGAATGATCGTGAGCATCAGGGCAGCATTGACGACCGTCAGCCACGCAAACTGCTTGTAGCTGTCCTTATACAGCTCCGAAGAGTTTACGCAGAGGATCAGATACCAGTCGTTTTCCGTCTTGCTGCAGAAAACGTTCTGCTTTACCCCGTCGATGGTCTGGGAAAGCACGACCTGATTGGCATTGTTCTTTTCAAGGTTCAGGATATCGACATATTCCGGCAGGACATCGGCAAGATCCTTTCCGAGCTGTTCCTCGTCCGTATAGCCGACGATCTGTCCGTCCTCCGTAACGATGAGGGCAGTGCGTCCTCCTTCGCTCATTTCGGAGATATATTCCTGTACGCCCAGCAGATTATAGTCGATCGCCACCACGGTCTCCCCGTCGCTGAGCATCCTGGAGACGGTAAAGCAGACATAGTCGGAGGCAAGGTCCATGTAGGGCTGAGTGATGTAGACTTCCCCGTCCGCATCTATGGCACCTGTGTACCAGCCTCTCTGGGTCGCATCGAAATCTTCCGGTTCCTGGAAATCCGGAATCACGTACCAGTCCGCACCGGCGGCATAGACATTGATGAGAGAGGTGCTCTTGAGTTCCTCTTTCATTTCCCTGAAATAGCTTTCCAGTCCGGAAACATCCTGTCCGTCCTGAAGGAACAGTTCCACTTCGGAAGAGATCTTCAGGTTTTCCTGTTCCGCTTCATCCAGGGTCTGCTGAAGCTGGGCACGGATCCCGTCCATCTGAAGGGTGCCGAGTTCCTCCGTCTGACGGGAGGTGACGTTGAAAATGATCTGGATATTCAGCACCGTGATCGCCGCGGTGATGGTCACAATCAGGAAGATCACGATGACATGAAATCTGCTGTTCTTTTTCTGTTCCATGTTCATGCCTCCCCTTCGTCGTACATGCTTGCCCTGAGTTCTTCCAGCTGATCCTTATGCGCCACAAATGCGGACAGGAGCGCCGGTTCGAACTGATCGGGATCGTCGAGCATGACGGAAATGGCCTGGTCCGTGGTCATGGGCTCCTTATAGGGTCTTCTGGCCGTGAGAGCGTCATAGACGTCCGCAACGGCGAGGATCCTCGCCGGAAGCGGAATGTCCAGGCCGGAGATTCCTTCCGGGTATCCTTTTCCGTCCCACCGCTCGTGGTGATATTT
>R06__coassemble_938_pt1 | contig 10221 bp, 8 predicted proteins | sample R06__metabat2_low_PE_050 | metagenome-assembled genome bin R06 | reverse complement strand
CGGCGAATTGAACGCCTACACCACCAAGGAAGAAATCGTCCTGCACGCCACCGTGCTCAAGGAAGATCTGGGCAAGGCGATTGGCCTGCTGCTGGAGCTGGCCACCGAGCCGATATTCCCGGAAGCGGAAAGGAAGTCCTCGAGGTTTTCAGCGGGGATTCTGCATTCAATGGTCGCAGTGCAGTCTTCGTAATAGCCATAGACGGAGGTATATCCCCCCTCTTTCTCTTCACTGCTGATATATCCGCCTTCGGAGGATATAAGTTCCTGAAGACTGGAGAAACTGTTTTCAAAATCGAGAGTCTCGATCCGCATGTCGGCGCTGTAAGTGATCTTGAGACCAGCGGGTGCCGAGGATGAATTTCCGGAAGCAGCGGAGGAAGAGGATTCAAATCCATAATCATCTTCAACGTATCCGTAATAGCCGGAGGATGAATCTTCTGCTGTGTAATAGGAAGAGCTTCCGCAGGAAGCCAGCGAGAAGGCCAGGAGCAGGACGGTGAATACCGATAAAATTTTCCTTATTTTCATGATGTTCCTCCTTGAAAGGTTCTGTTTATAATGTAGCATATTTCCTTAAGATTGTTGCAGGTAAAATGGTGCAGCGACAGTTTAATATTTCGAAAAATTGATTGACATTGCTCAGAGGTCATGGTAATATAATTGAGCGCAAAGGAACACGGCGCGTATGGATTAGCTGGTATAGCTCAGCCGGTAGAGCAGCTGATTTGTAATCAGCAGGTCGGGGGTTCGAATCCGTCTACCAGCTCCATTTTTTTACGGGAGAGTTCCCGAGTGGCCAAAGGGGGCAGACTGTAAATCTGTTGTCTCTGACTTCGATGGTCCGAATCCATCCTCTCCCACCAAGAAGATCAGTTAATAGCTGATCTTCTTTTTTTGTCTTTTTCTTTTATTACATAACAGAATACGATAAAATAGAACCATACTGCAATAAAATAAATCTTTCAGGAGTTTGACATGGCTAAATACGATATAGATACCAGATGTGTTCAGGGCGGATATACCCCCGGAAACGGTGAACCCAGGCAGATACCGATAGTACAGTCCACGACCTTCAAATATGCGACCAGCGAGGATATGGGAAAACTGTTTGACCTCGAGGCAAACGGATACTTCTATTCCCGTCTTCAGAACCCCACAAACGATTATGTAGCAGCCAAGATCTGTGAGCTGGAGGGCGGAACAGCCGCCATGCTGACCTCATCCGGCCAGTCCGCAAACTTCTTTGCGATGTTCAACATAGCAAACTGCGGCGATCATATCGTTGCATCTTCCAGCATTTACGGAGGAACTTTCAACCTGATTTCCGTGACTATGGCCAAGATGGGCATCGAAGCCACATTCGTATCACCGGACTGCACGGAAGAAGAACTGAATGCTGCATTCAGACCCAATACAAAACTGGTATTCGGCGAGACTATCGCGAATCCTGCGCTGACTGTTCTGGACATTGAGAAATTTGCCAAGGCAGCACATGCACACGGAGTACCGCTTATCGTCGACAACACATTTGCTACGCCTATCAACTGCAGACCTTTTGAGTGGGGTGCGGATATCGTAACCCATTCCACAACAAAATACATGGACGGACACGGAACTGCAATCGGCGGTGCCGTCGTAGACAGCGGCAATTTCGACTGGATGGCCCATGCCGACAAGTTTCCCGGCCTCTGCAAGCCGGATGATTCCTACCATGGAATCACCTATGCCGAAAAGTTCGGCAAGGGAGGTGCCTTCATAACAAAGTGCACTGCACAGCTTATGAGAGACTTCGGATGCACTCAGTCTCCCCAGAGCGCATTTTATCTCAACCTCGGTCTTGAAAGTCTTCATGTCAGAATGGCAAGACACTGCGAGAACGGCCAGGCGGTTGCCGAGTATCTTGCAAAGCACGAAAAGGTATCTCATGTAAACTACTGCGGTCTGCCCACAGATAAATACTATGCCATTGCCCAGAAGTATCTTCCCCATGGTTCCTGCGGCGTTGTCAGCTTCGAGCTGAAGGGCGGAAGAAAGGCAGCCGAAACATTCATGAAGAATCTGAAGCTTGCTGCAATCGAAACACACGTGGCGGATGCAAGGACCTGCTGCCTCAATCCTGCAAGTTCTACTCACAGACAGATGAATGATGAGCAGCTGGCCGAAGCGGGAGTACCTGCCGGACTTATCAGAATATCCCTCGGACTCGAGAACAGCAAGGATCTGATCGCGGACATCGCACAGGCTCTTGAGTGTGTCTGATTTCTTGACTTATACGCCAGGAGTCAATATAATCTAGTTAAATACAGAGAAAAGCTTTGACGAGAAGAGTACATATCTTTCTGAAGCGGCAGAGAGCCCCGGTAGCTGAAAAAGGGCGCGGAAGGAAATATGGAAAATGGCCTCTGAGCTTCATGACCGAATGATTAGGTCATGACGGGTACGCCCGTAATCGCGGAGGGGTGTGAATGCACTTCATAAGGCCGGTGCCGTGAGGTATCGGCGAATCAGGGTGGTAACACGAAGCTTTGGCTGTCGTCCTTGTCGGGACGGCAGCCTTTTTGTATTCAAAAAATTATTAAGGACGGTCAAAGTAAAGAATGCCTATCAATATTCCAAACGATCTTCCTGCTGTAAAACAGCTGAGAAAAGAGAATATCTTTGTCATGACGGAGCAGAGAGCTACCACTCAGAGAATCCGCCCGCTCAGGATTCTGCTTGTCAATCTGATGCCTAAGAAGATCCAGACGGAAACACAGCTTTCCAGACTGCTCGGAAATACACCGCTCCAGGTTGAACTGGAACTGATTGCACCGAAGAGCCACGTTTCCGTCAATACTCCTCTTGAGCATCTCCAGGCCTTTTACAAGACCTTTGATGACATTAAAGAGAACAGCTATGACGGATGCATCATCACAGGTGCGCCGGTCGAACAGATGCCTTTTGAAGAGGTGGACTACTGGCAGGAGCTCTGCGAGATCATGGAGTGGACCAAGTCCCATGTCCACAGCACGTTTCATATCTGCTGGGGCGCCCAGGCCGGACTCTACTATCACTACGGCATTAAGAAGGTGGATCTTCCCCAGAAAATGTTCGGTGTCTTCAGACATACGGTCGAATACAAGCAGTCCATTCTGTTCAGAGGATTTGACGACTATTTCTATGTCCCGCATTCAAGACATACGGGTATCCTGAGAGAAGATGTCGAAAAGGTACCGGAACTCAAGATCCTTGCTTCATCGGAAGAAGCGGGAGTCTATGCTATATTTACCAAATACGGAAAGAACATCTTCATTACCGGTCACTCGGAATATGATTCCGACACGCTCAAGCAGGAGTATGACCGTGATGTTGCGGCACACAAGCCGATTCAGATCCCGAAACATTATTACCCGGATGACGATCCTTCGAAAGAACCGATCGTATCCTGGAGAGCGCATTCCAACCTCCTTTACACCAACTGGCTCAACTATATTGTCTACCAGACCACGCCGTATGATCTGTCTCAGATCAAGGAAGGCGTCAGAACTCTGGATGAGTGATATCCTGTTTCTGTGCTATAATCAGAGTATCAAAAAAATTTGGAGATAAGGACAGATGGAATTTTCAAAGTGGGTTAACGGCTGGGGCCTCGGCGTCGCAACCCCCATGCTTTCCGAAGCACAGTGGGCAAAGGATGTCACAGTCAGGTATGTAACATATAACACTCTTGATGCATCCGCAGTCAGACTTTATTTTACAAACAGATTCAATGACGAGGAGACGGAACTGACACATGTTACCGTCGCCGTAAGTGCTGACGGAAAAGGTGCGGTAAAGCCCGAGACGATCACGGAGGTCACTTTTGGCGGGAATAAGACGGGCGTAATGGCACCTCACGGCGATATCGTCAGCGACGATATTCCCTTTGAGATCAAAAGCGGAGAGAAGCTGACTGTCAGCATATATTTTGCTAAATTCACCCATATGATGACCGGATTTACCTATGAGAACAAGTTCATGATCCGTAAATTCCAGTCTGGCGATGCCACCATGGATGCGGAACTTGCCCTTCGCAAGGCTTCCAACTCCGAGGCATACAATTTCCTCTGGAGCATCGATTACTATACCTACGGCGATGCCTATGCGGTCGCAGCCTTTGGAGATTCCCTTACATCTCAGGAGTGGGTGGATATCAAGGCGCAGGAACTCATTGCCAAAGGGATCAACAACAGGGCCATTGTCCGCAGAGCCGTCAGCGGAAGCAGGATCTTCGGAAGATATGAGTCCGTTGCCTATTACAGCTACGGCGAAGCGGGCATGACACGTTTGGAACGTGAGGTGCTTCATCCCGGAATAGAAAAGGTCATCATTTTCCACGGTATCAATGATCTGATTCACCCGGATGGAAAGAATCCTCTGAGACCGATGAGCAACATGCCGACGGTCGAAAAAATGGCAGAAGGTCTTACTACTTATGTGGATACTGCACATGGTCATGGACTGAAGGCCTATCTTGCGACGCTCCTCCCCATCGAAGGGTGGAGAACCTACGATATCCCGAGAGATGACATACGAATTGCCACGAATGAGTGGATCAGAAATCAGAAAGTCTCCGACGGTGTCATCGATTTCGATAAGGCAGTCAGGGATGAAGAGCATCCTCGCAGATTCGCAAACGGCTGCGACCGCGGAGATCATCTGCATGCTTCCGTCGAAGGATATACCAGAATGAGCGAAACTCTTCCTCCCGAGCTCTTTAAATAAAACAGTTTAATAATAATGAAATGGGACTGCTGTTTTGCGGTCCCATTTTGAGTATTGGATAACACGCCGACAAAATATAATGGATGTTTCAATATACTAACAAAATATTGACGATGGTTAAAATTTGATTTAGTATAAATTTATAAATGAAAGGAAGGGATATAATGAAAAGTAATAGATTAATGAGTGTTTTGCTGGTACTAATAATGTTTATAGTATTTTCATGCAGCGCATATGCAGCCGGTGTACCGGCGACTAATACAAGCCTTAAGATTACCAATTATGCGTATTCTTCTTATGTAGCTAATGTTTATACGTCGGGAAACCCTGCATCAGGAAAAACGATTTCACTGTATTCCCCTTCGGGCAGCAACTGTCAAAGGTGGAAAAATGTCAAATGCACCGACAAATATGGAAATGTTGACAACTTCAGTTATATGATTGCGTGTTATGATCCGGCTTACAGTAATCTGGTCATGAATTACAATCAGAACACTACACTGTGCACGTTGTACGACTACAGATGCGATACCAAGGACGATTATATCGTTAATTATCTGCTGGGCGATTATGATACTGTTGTCAACCTTGTATACCGGAGCCGTTTTTTGGGAGCATCCGGTTCTGGAAATGGCGCTTCCGTTTACTGGTATCCCAGAAATGCGACCATGGCTGACAACTGGGTGTTCACGGCATGGTAAAGAGAACGTTAGCGTCATGCCTTTTGGCGGCATTAATACTGTTCCTATGTATTTCGTGTGAGAAGAGCGTAAATGAGCAGACAGATTCTCGTGAAGTATCTGACGGGACGGGAGAGACCGAGCTCAGAATCATAGCAAATGACGAATCAGGGTATACAAAGTACGGTATATATAGATATTTTCTGTGGCAGGCGGATTACCTAAATGGTGAAGGAGATGCCAATAATTATTTTGAAGCCAATATTGCATTGCTTGACCCGTCATCTCAGACATTTACCTATCTCTGCGCAGTCCCCGGATGTTCACATAATTCTGAGAACTGCACCAGCTATGTAAAAGCTACCGGCATGTTAATGTTTTTTTCGTCCTATGATGAGAACTCTCTGTATCTGGTTTCCATGAGTTCCCTTTTTTCTGCAGAGACGGAAGAAGAGCAGGCCTGCATCATCCGATGTGATCCGGATGGAAACAACAGGAAAGAGATCTGTCGCTTACCTTCCAACATGTGCTTTGTCGAATATTCTTTCTGTGCCCAGAGTGACAGATATCTCTTTGCAATGTTGTGGGAATATGATAAAGATTCCGAGGAGTTCTGCCGCAGATTATATCGCTTTGACCTTGAGACAGGCGAATATTCTCTGTTATTGGATGTTGGGGAAGAGGATTACATTCAGACGGTTAATCAGAACAAAATTCTGATTACTCATGTGGAAGATGAACTTGAAGAAACGGGCCCGATGGAACCGCTCCGGTATAAGGAATCGCAGTATTTTTACAATGTTGACACGGGGGGGAGAAAGAAGAACTCTGCGGAAAAACGGCATATAATTTTTGTTACAATAAAAAATTATACAGATTTGAAACAGTAGAAAAAACAACGCTCGAGGGGACAGGAGTCGTTGTTGGAAGCAGATACGGTTTATTTGCTCTTGATCTGGAAAGCGGAGAAGAGACTGAGGTCGGTGAATTCGGCCCCAATAAAACGCAAAAAGGTCAGATTCTGTCAGCGGGGCTGTTTGATAAATACCTTGTTTATAAGTACTTAAGCGAAGAAGATACAGATGAGGTATTTGTAATTAATATCGAAACCGGGGAGCAGACAGATATTTCTCTCAAGTGTGAAACTTCGCCTGAAAGCTGTGTGTATCCGATAGGTACATACAATGATTATCTTATTGTCGTAGCAGACAGGGTCGATTCCACAATGACGATTCCTGACGGTGATGGTGTAGTGCATACGTATACTTGCATCGGGAAATCGGTTTATGCACTGATTCCTTTTGAGGATTATCTTAACAGCGTAGAAAACTACATTTATTTTACAGATCTTACTGCATGAGAAAAGCGCGCACTCCCGTGTGCGCTTTTCCGTATAAACGCAAATATTTCTTGACCGAAAGGCTGATTCATGGACTTAGCAGTAAAACACATTTCAAAGGAGTATAGAACAGGGATCTTCCGTCGTAAAGCCAATAAGGCACTAAAAGATTTCTCGTTCGATTTCAAGACTGGCATATACGGAATCCTCGGGCCAAACGGGGCGGGCAAAAGCACTTTATTTAAAGTCATGACAGGCATTCTTATGCCCGATAACGGTGAGATTCTGATCGATCAGAAAAGGATATATGAGGACATCGACGGCTACAGAAAGCTGATTGGATATGTTCCGCAGCTCCAGACGCTGTACCATAATTTTACGGGGCATCAGTTTGTTAACTATTTCTGTGCACTGAAGGGATTAAAAAAGAAAGAAATTGAAAAAGAGACGGCGCGTGTCGTTTCCATTGTGGGATTGGAGGAAAGTATCGACAGGAGGATTGACACATACTCTGGTGGAATGAGACAGAGACTGATAGTCGCTACTGCTCTCATCAATGATCCTTCCATATTGATCCTGGACGAACCGATGACGGGACTTGACCCCCAGGAAAGGATGACACTGATTTCGCTGCTGAAAGAAAAAGGCACCGACTGCATCATTCTTATGTCAACTCATATCGTCAGCGATGTCATAGCCATGTGCAATGATGTGCTGATAATCGATAAGGGGGGAAATCAGGTATCAGAGTAAACTGGATGGCATGTCGGAAAAGGAATTGAATGACATGTACGCTTCCATGTGCACGGGGTGAAGAATGCTTCTATTTTCGGAAATCAGAAAAATAGCAAATAACAGGAGGCTGCCGATCGTTGTCGTCATGCTGCTGATATTCAATATGCTGTCTCTTTTCTATAAAGCAGATGTTTCATCGTCAGGAATCTATAAAGAGATAACAGAGGAACTGTCCGGTATGGATATGGACTCACAGTCTTCCTACATCGAAAATAAAATAGAGACGCTGGATGCTTTAAGCTGGATCGATTTATACGTAAAAATGGGAAATACCACTGATCCGTATTATCTGGAACTGATTGACAGTTACGGTACGCAGTATTTCAGCCAGGAATACAGCCTGCATATGTCTTCATATGAAGAAGAAATCAGACTTTATGAATCATTGCTGGATGAGGTAAATACCATCAGGGGTTATTCCGGATTTATCAGTTCCCTTGAGTATCAGAAGGAAAGCATAGATAAAGTATCGGTATTTTCCGGTGACAGCTATTCTCATCTGGTGACAGACAAGGTGATTTCGGACTACAGAGAAATCATGGAAAATCAGCCGGATGTGACGTTCTATCCTCAGAAGGGGCTGATTTCTGCCTGCAAATATTCGTTTTCCGATCTGTTTATTGTTGTGTTTGCTCTTTTTATTGCCGGCATCAGCATTACCGAAGAGTATAACAGCGGAATGCTCGATTTCGTCAGGATTCAACCGAGAGGCAGAAGGGGAGTTGCCGCGTCAAAAATACTTTCTGTTTTTGTTTATTGTGCTTTGTTTACCGTAATTGTCTACTTCTCTGATTTTGCGATGTGCGATGTGCTGTTCGGTCTCGGAGATCTGGGAAGACCGGTTCAGTCGGCAGCACTTCTGATGCACTGTACTCTTAGGGTCAGTGTACTGGAATATATTCTGCTTTTCATAGGAGCAAAAATATTAGCCTTGTGCAGTCTGATCGGAGCAATTCTCCTGATTACCTTTTACTGCAACAGTTTTATATTCAGCTGTTTTTTCACTGCTTTGACCTATTTTGCCCAGTGGCTTGTTTTTAATAATATTAAGCCGAATTTATCCTTCTCATTTCTGAAATATATCAGTATACAGGGACTGCTGGATGTGAATTCCTGGCTGGGCGGATACCAGGTGAGCGAGGTCTTGGGATCTCCCGCAAGTGTTAAAGAGATTACCTGCGCGGCTTTTATCGTGCTGACCGGCATCACAGTTATATGGTTTATCCTTGTATTTTCATCGGTTCCTTATCGCAATGTCCGTTACAGGGAAAATTCAGCTATCAGCATTCCGGCGTTGAACAGCTGCGGGACAATTTTTGAGGCCGAATTACAGAAAGGTCTGTTGGGAAACGGTGTTGCGGTAATGCTCATATTTTTCCTTATTGCTTCCGGCTGTTATGTCATTGGTCATAGATATGTGATCAATGCAAAAGAGTATATATACCAGAGCTATATGGACGAACTGATGGCGGTGGACGAGACGGAAAGAACCTCCTACATAGAGAAGATAAAAAAGGAAGACGACATATCTGTCATTTATGAACTGGAGGCAGAATACTCGGCAGGCAGCATCACATATGAGGAGTATCAGCTTCGCGTGAATTCTCATTATTTTGAGAGTGTAAAAAGAGATATCTTTGAAGAATGCGTAAGACTGGAAGAACGTGCATCGACCAGTTCCGAGTATGAGCTTGTTTATGATACGGGATATGAAACACTTTTCTGTTCGAAAGAAAATGAAGATTTAATCGAAGCCATCATTTCGTGCCTTCTGATCTGTGTATGCGTGTCGGGTCTGGGCGCGATGGAGAAAGAAGCCGGCATGTTGGAGTTCCTTGCAGCTACACCCTCCGGAATAAGCAGGGTTTCTCAGCAGAAAATCAAGGTGGTTTCCATTATTGCAGCAGTCATATGTACCATCGTTTATTCAGGAAAACTTCTGACGGTCTTCAAGGATTATGGGATGCCCGGGATTTTCTGCGGAATCGAAAGTGTGGAAATATTTGAGAAAATTCCGAATATCCCGATAGCGTTGGCTATACTCCTGGAATATGTCGTTCGTCTGCTGTCCTGCATGTGCATTGCGGACGTTGTTCTGATGATCTCAAAATGGACGGGAGATAGCCTTGCTGCTCTGATGATATCAACTGCAGTATTCTGCCTGCCGGATACGCTGGCACTGCTGGGACTTGATAACGCCAATATATTATCGGCATATTCGGTATTTGCTTTGTTTGGTTCGATACTGGACCTGTCTTCAAATTGGATTACAGTTTTCAAAATTATATGTATGATAATATTTGAAATGGTTTTTCTAATGTCATGGGGTCATCTGCGGAAGCGTAAAATCAGAATGCCTTATAAGATAGCGGAGTGAAGTTGGCATGTATATTTATGATGGGAAATATGGTTCCCACAGAAATCATTGAGACAACATCATTACCGGTGGTTGTTCATGATTCATTTATGCTGAAGCAGATAGAAGACCATGTTTTGGAAAAGTTATTTGAATTATATTCGAAAACGGAAAAACAGGTTTTTATTGCAATTGATAAGCAAGATTCTGGAACACTTGTCGTTGGTTACAATGAAACATTCCAAAAGAACAGTAACATTGGCAAAGCCAATAATCAGACATTTGTAAATATTCCTTATGGACAG
>R06__coassemble_933_pt1 | contig 10266 bp, 9 predicted proteins | sample R06__metabat2_low_PE_050 | metagenome-assembled genome bin R06 | reverse complement strand
GACATGACGGATCCTTCCTATATTTCCGAGTGCTGGGTGACATTCATCCTGAAATTCTTTATCGGTTTTGTCGCCGGACTGATATGCAGAAAAAGCGGCAAGCTCGTAACGAATTGCATTGCGGCCATTCTCGGTTCCGCTTCTTATGTTGTTCTTTATGGATTGAAAACCTTCATAAAAAACAGATATATCAGCGGACTTGAGCCGGAGCTGGTCTGGCCGATCGTTTGGGCAAAGGTCGGCATATCCGCAGTCAACGGAATCATTGCCGTAATTGCAGCTGTTGTTCTTGCAATGGCAATTAGACCCGCACTTGAAAAAGCAGGTGTATTCACCGATAAATAAAAGAGAAAAATCAAATGAAAAGCCGCACGCTTTAAATTAAGTGTGCGGCCATTTTTTTGATTAAAGAATATCGTTTTGGATCGGGGTAAGGAAGAGTTTTTCCGCTTCTTCACGGTCAGTAGTCTGGGCCAGAACCCACATGAGTTTTGTGGCAATGGCTTCCGGCGTCATGTCTTTTGCCTCGATGATGCCGGGATAATCCTTGAAGATTCTTCCTACCTCGTAGACTCCGATATCGCTTCCTTCAAACTGTACCTGTGTGGAGAAGACAGCCAGTTTTCCGCAGTCTGTCCAATCCTTGATTGCCTTGAGAAGTGCACCGTTGTTGTAATTCGGAAGTCCCCCGACGCCGAATGCCTCAATGACAATAGCGTCATAGTTTTCTTTCATGTAATTAAGAATGTCAAGACTGATTCCGGGTATGAGCCTTATGACAAAAACCCTGGAATTCATATTTTCATAGGTTCTGAGAGACCTCCATACAGCCGGCCTCGGCATGTATTGAATGACTCTGTCATCCCTGATGATAGCTGTATCGGGATATCCGATAGAAGCGAAGGCATTGAAACTCTTGCTTCTGACCTTCCTTGCACGTGTTCCAAGGATGATTTCACCGTCAAATGCAATCTGAACACCCCAGGCACCGTCAGAAGCAGCGTAACGGAAGGCACAGAGAAGATTGTTGCGTGCGTCTGTATCCCGCAGGGCGATGGATTTCTGGCTTCCTGTGAAGACAATGGGGACCGGAGGATTCTGGATCATATAACTTAGAGCTGCTGCCGTGTATGCCATAGTATCTGTACCGTGAGTGATGACAAAACCGTCATATTTACCGAGATTCGTGGTGATGGTTTTTACGATTCCTTTCCAGTTTTCGGGTCCCATGTTGGTGGAATCCACATTGTACAGCTGATAACAGTCAATATTGCATATTTCGCTGAGTTCCGGAACTTCCCTGATCAGCTGTTCGGAAGTAATGGCAGGCGCAAGACCGCCGTCTTCCTGAGGCTGGCAGGCGATGGTTCCGCCTGTGGAAATCATAAGTATATTTTTAAGCATTTTATTTCTCCGGATCATTTATTGTTTCTATTATATGCCACAAACCGCCAAGGGAAAAGGCTGATATCTGAAAGGTGATTTGTATTGACAAGTTAGTCTTGGGTAACTAACATTATATCAGTGATACTTAGGAGGTGATCAGGTTGAAGGAAATAACGGATACACAGAGCAGGATACTGGATCAGGGAAAAATTCATTTTATGCGGGAAGGGTATAAGTCTTCTTCGCTGAGACAGATTGTAAAGGATGCTGGTTTCACGCTCGGTGCTTTTTATGGTTACTATACGAGCAAGGAGGAACTTTTTGCGGCCATAGTCGGCGAGACTGCATTAAGGGTAAGTGAGATTTTCTCTAGGATGTTCGGTTATCTGGGCAAATACAGTAGTGATTTTATCAGATCTCATGATGAAGATTACGATATTGTTGATCTTGTTGCCCTTTCATTTAATCACAGTGACGAACTTTATCTTCTTTTCAAGCTGGCAAACGGTACCAGATATGAAAATTTCCTGGATGTCATCTGTGAGGAAAACAAGCATTTTGTCAGCGAAAAATATGGTCTTGATGCAGATGCTTATTATGTCAACGTCATTATCAAAGGATATCTTGCCATGGTTTCCGACGTTCTCCTCAGCAGCAAGAGCGAAGCGGAAAAAGTCGAATGCATAGAAAATGTCAATGAGACGATTCTCGGCGGGCTTTCTCTGAGACATTCGTCCTGAAGTACCTATGTTCACAGAAAATATACAGATGTTAGTGTATAATACTGGAGAGTAATTCTCCGGTATTTTTTTGGTATATAAAATGTATGAAACTGTTTTTGAAAAGTTAGCATTATGTAATAAAGGGAATCGTCTGTGCATCTGCATTGACGGCATGTGCGGAAGCGGGAAAACAGTTCTTTCTTCCCTGATCCATGAGAAGATGGGCGGAAATCTTGTTCATATCGATTATTTCTATCTTCCTTTCAATGAGAGAAGATCAGACTGGAAAGAAATTCCTGCGGGAAATATGGATCTGGTTAGATTCAGATCTCAGGTACTTCAGCCTTACATTGAAGGAAAAGATCTGGAATTCTGGCGGTTTGATCAGTTCAGGCAGCAGCCTGGCGAACATTTTGCAATGAAAGCGGACAAGATCCTCATTGTAGACGGAAGCTACTCCATGCATCCTTCTCTTTCGGGTTATTATGATTTCAAAATCTTCATGAAATGCAGTGCCGAAGCCCAGGAGAAGAGACTGAAGGAAAGGGAAGGAGATCATTTCTCGGCTTTCAGCAGCGTGTGGATCGAAAGGGAACTTGAATATCATAAAGCCTTTTCCATTGAGAAAAAGGCTGATATTATCATAGATACAACGGAATTATTTTAGGAGGAATAATAATGGAAATCTTGAAGAAAATCAAAATGAACCTGATTATCGATACTATTCTTTCTGCGCTGATCGGAATAGTACTGGTATGGAATCCTTTTGCGGTGAGCAACGGTGTAGCCTGGGTGCTTGGTGCCATTATACTTGCGGCAGGTGTTATCGATATCATCAAATATGTTGTAGACAAGGAGTACAGCTATTTCACCAACAATACTCTTTTTTCAGCTGTTCTTAAGTGCATATTCGGCGTGTTTATCCTGACGCACACAGATCTTGTTGTCTCGCTTTTCTCCTATATTTTTGCAGTCATCATCATTGTAGGGAGCATTATTTCCTTCGAAGCGGCACTGGAACTGAAAAGGGCTGAAATTCCCGGGAGTCTGGTGCATATTCTCATTTCGTTTGCGATTCTTTCCTGCGGTATTGTAATGCTCTTTGTTCCTTTCTCAGCAAGCAATACGGTACTTACCATCTGCGGTGCGGCTCTCATTCTTTTGGCTGTCATTCAGACAGTTACGCTCATCAGAGTCATGGGCATCAGAAAGCAACTTGAAAAGAGAGCAAGAATGAACGTATTGGATCAGGGACAAATACCGCCTGAGAAATAATCAATCATTATAAAAGGAGGGAGGCTAAGCCTCCCTCCTTTTTGATGCGGATAATTATTTGGATGCTGCGTCGAGGGACTTATCGTCTGCAGTGCCCTGCTTCCAGAGCATGTTCTTGCGGAGATAATTGCCGACGATTTCCATCGGATGCTTTGCAAGAGCCTCTCTCTTGGAGTTGAAGAAGCAGCGTCCGTTGTTGTTCTCTGCGATCCAGCGTCCTGCAAAACTGCCGTCCTGAATGTCGGAGAGAACTGCTCTCATTGCTGCCTTTGTCTGTTCGTGATTGACAACCTTGGGTCCGCTTGTATATTCGCCGTACTCAGCAGTATCGGAGATGGAATAGTTCATAGCTGCAACGCCGCCTTTATTGATGAGGTCGACGATAAGCTTAACTTCATGAATGCACTCAAAATATGCATTTTCAGGTGCATATCCGGCTTCGCAGAGGACTTCGAAGCCGCACTGCATAAGGTCGACAAGACCGCCGCATAGAACTGTCTGTTCGCCGAAAAGGTCTGTTTCTGTTTCGATATCCATTGTGGTTTCCATGATGCCTGCACGTGCACCGCCGATACCGGCAATGTAAGCAAGGGCAATATCCTTGCAGTGACCGGATGCATCCTGCTGGACAGCTACGAGGCAGGGAACACCCTGGCCTGCGACAAACTGTCCGCGGACTGTGTGTCCGGGTCCCTTGGGGGCTGCCATGAAGACGTCAACATTGGCGGGAGGAATGATCTGCTTGTAGCGGATGTTGAAACCGTGAGCAAAAGCAAGTGCTTTGCCTTCTGTCATATACTGGGCTACAGATTCTCTGTAAATCTGAGCTGCACGCTCGTCATTGACAAGCATCATAATGATGTCGGCGTTCTTTGCTGCTTCTGCTACGGTGTAAACTTCAAAGCCGTCTTCTTCGGCTTTCTTCCAGGACTTTCCGGGACGTACGCCGATGATGACGTTGCAGCCGGAATCACGAAGGTTCTGAGCGTGTGCGTGACCCTGAGAACCGTAGCCTATGATTGCGATGGTCTTTCCGTCAAGATAGGAAAGATTGCAGTCGGAATCATAGTACATTTTTGCATTCATTTCGTAGCAGGACATATCCATGATATTAATCTCCTTAAAATTATTGTTTAACCCTTTCGGGACTGATAACTGAATGATTTATTTAAGAATAGCACCTTCATCTGCGGAGGTTACAAGCCTTGCATAGCGGGCGAGCCAGCCTGTCTTTATATTGGCTTCTTTGGGAGTATATGCTTTTTCACGGGCTGCGAATTCCTCATCGGAGATATTGAGTGTAATGGAACCTTTGTTGATATCGATTGTGATGGAGTCGCCTTCATTGACAAGTCTGATAGGACCGCCGGCAGCTGCTTCAGGGCTGACATGGCCAATGGCAGCTCCTCTGCTTGCTCCGGAGAAACGTCCGTCAGTGATAAGCGCAACCGATTTGTCAAGTTTCATACCTGCCAAAGCTGAAGTAGGATTGAGCATTTCTCTCATTCCCGGTCCGCCTTTCGGACCCTCATATCGGATAACAACGACGTCACCGGCATTGATGCCGCCTTCGTATATACACTTGATGGCGTCTTCCTCGCAGTCAAACACTCTTGCGGGACCGGTGTGAACTCTCATTTCTTCTGCGACAGCGCTCTGTTTTACAACTGCACCGTTGGGGGCAAGATTGCCGAACAGGATCTTGAGTCCGCCGGAGGTGGAATACGGATTATCGATATCGCGGATGGCTTTGTGATCTGTGACCTTTGCGCCTTTGATGTTCTCGCCGACGGTTTTCCCGGAGACGGTCATGCAGTCCAGGTCAAGAAGTCCTTTCTTAGCAAGTTCGGACTGTACTGCAGGAATACCTCCAGCAAGATAAAGATCAGGCATATGGGTCGGACCTGCGGGTGCGAGATGGCAGAGGTTCGGGGTCTTTTCGCTGATTTCATTGAACAGCTTGAGATCAATTGGGCATCCCGCTTCCTTGGAAATGGCAAGAAGGTGAAGTACGGTATTCGTACTGCATCCGAGAGCCATGTCGCAGGTAAGAGCGTTGCGAATGGAACGTTCGTTAATGATCTGTCTTGCGATGATGTTCTTTCTGACAAGTTCCATAATAGCCATGCCGCTGTGCTTTCCAAGCATCAGTCTCTGGGCATATACGGCAGGAATGGTTCCGTTTCCGGGAAGTGCGAGTCCAATGGCCTCACAGAGACAGTTCATACTGTTCGCAGTATACATACCGCTGCAGCTTCCGCATCCGGGGCATACATTACAGGTGCAGTCTTCGAGCTGTTCCTCGTCGATAAGACCGGCCTTATAAGCACCGACTGCCTCAAACATCTTGGAAAGAGAAGCTTCTTCTCCCTGATATCTTCCTGCAAGCATAGGTCCGCCGGAACAGACGATTGCAGGTACATCCATTCTTACTGCAGCCATGACCATACCTGGTACGATTTTGTCACAGTTGGGGATCAGTACGAGTCCGTCAAGCTGATGTCCCATGAACATGCTTTCGACGCTGTCGGCGATCAGTTCACGGCTTGCAAGGGAATATTTCATTCCGATATGGCCCATGGCGATGCCATCGCAGATGCCGATGGCAGGAATAAGGATAGGAGTTCCGCCGGCCATCCTGACGCCTGCCTTTACCGCATCGGCAAGTTTGTCCAGATGCATGTGACCCGGAACGATATCGCTGTAGGCGCTGACGACGCCGATCAGAGGACGCTCAAGTTCTTCTTTAGTATAACCGAGAGCGTAGAATAAACTTCGGTTTGGTGCTCTTTCGGCACCTTTTGTGACATTATCGCTGCGCATGAGTTAGTCTCCTTCTAAATAAATATATCAACAGCCGGTTACTTGAAAATAACGTTCTGTACGATTATAGTTTTAAATAAATTATATTTAAAGGGTATGTTTGATGGAACTTAAAGTTATCGGAAAAAGACTTTCAGGACTTGTAGCATTCAGAGTCCTCCTTGAAGATAAGGTGTTCTCCAGATTCAAGATTATGCTGGAATCTGCATGTGGGGAGAAAGAAAACCTCGATTCCTTGTGCGCGGAATTTATTTCCGAACTCTGGAAGTACAGTGACAATTGGACGGAATATCTTCTGAATGAAGTTCTTGAAATGGAGAGCCTTGCTGTCCGAAGCACTGCAAGAGGAGAGGTTTCTTCATCCATGAAACAGGCGATTGAATCTGAACTTTCTCTTCTGGAATCTGCCGGAAAAGTGGAATTGAAGGATATTGAAGGGGAATGCGGTGAAAATCTTTCCTATCTGCCTTCCTGGAATGTTTCCGAAATCTGTTTTTCGGAAAAATATGCTCAGAGAATGCAGGAAATGGGAACCAGGGGCTATGGCATTTATGCCAAACATCATGTATTTACATATGACGGAAGCAGGCTTGTACCTGTAAGATATCCGGATCCTCAGAGAATCAGCGAACTTCCGGGATATGAAAGGGAGAGGGAGAAGGTCATTGCCAATACAAAGGCTCTTCTCCGGGGAGATCCTGCCAGCAATGTGCTATTGTACGGCGATGCTGGAACGGGAAAGTCCAGTACCATCAAGGCAATTTCGAATGAATATGCCGGTGAGGGCCTCAGGCTGGTTGAAGTAAAGAAAAATCAGCTTTTCAAGATTCCTGAGCTGATGGATGAACTGGCGGCAAGCCCGCTCAAGTTCATCATCTTCATTGATGACCTCAGTTTTACTGCAAATGATGACAACTTTGCGGCTCTGAAGGCGATTCTCGAAGGAAGTGTCGGCGGAAGGGCAAAGAACATTGCGGTCTATGCAACGAGCAACCGCAGACATCTCATTAAGGAATCAATGAGCGACAGGATCGGCGATGACATGCATGCTTCCGATACAAGACAGGAACTTATGAGCCTGTCTGCTCGATTCGGACTTACTGTCATTTTTGTAAAACCGGATCAGGAAAAATATCTTTCTATTGTGAAAGCACTTGCAGAGAATTACGGAATTGAAATGGATGAGGAAGAACTCTGCAGAAAGGCTGTAGCATTTGCCGACAGGGCAGGAGGCCGCAGTCCGAGATGTGCTAAACAGTTTATCGAACTGGTGAAATCAGGAGTTCAGACTTGAAGCGGCGGGCAGCAAAGGCTGCCCGTTTTTTTACTCTTCTGTACACTTGGAAAGGGCTATGGTTCCTGTTCTGGCAATTTCCACAATGCCGATTCCGCGAAGAAGATCAAGAAGAATCTGAACCTTGTCCGGTGTATCGCATATCTGCAGGGTCATAAGATTCCTGCTGGTATCAACGATCTGAGCACCTGTTATCGTACAGATGCTGAGAATCTCAATACGGTTCTTGGCTGTGTATTTGACCTTTATCATCATGAGTTCACGGCAGACTGCTTCATCTTTGGTATAGCAGTTTACTTTGATGACATCCACTTTTTTGTTCAGCTGTTTTTCCACCTGTTCCATTAAAGCTTCGCTTCCGCTGGAAACGATCGTCATACTGGAAGCAGTAGGATCATTTGTTTCACCTACGGCAAGTGAGTCAATATTGAAGCAGCGTCTTGCAAAAAGACCTGCAACTTTGCTGAGAACACCGGAACGGTTTTCCACAAGAACATTGAATATTTTCTGCATGTTGTCCTCCTCAGCAGTTCTCGGCAGGATCGATCATAACTTCAAGAAGGACGCTATTACTGTCTGCAAGAAATCTGTCAATCACTTCCTGAGTTTTATCGTTGTCCTCAAGTTTCATATAGTCCATGTCATAGGCTTCCGCAATTTTATCAAGGTGAGGATTGCCGGCCAGATCAACCATGGCGTGTCTGCCATTATATCCGGCATCTTCGATCTGTCTTACCATGCCAAGATAACTATTGGTCATGACTACGCATTTGATCGGAACGTTGTGCTGTCTTGCCGTAGCAAATTCAAGAAAACTCATCTGGAAACCGCCATCCCCGCAAACGCAGACTGTTGTCGTTTCCGGTGAGGCTATTTTGGCTCCGATTGCTGCCGGGATCGCGTATCCCATGCAGCCCATTCCTCCTGTTGTAAGGAAGCGCCCGTTTTTGATATAAACGTTCTTGCAGCTCCAGATCTGATTCTGTCCGACATCCGCAACGTAAGTGCTGGGATTCGGCATGGTATAACTCAGGAGGTGTACAAAGTCTGATGGATTCACAAATCCTTTCCTGTTTTCGGAAATCTGTTTGTGAGACCTCAGTTCAGCAATCCTGTCTTTCCAGTCAGAGATATTCAGCGGATCGATGAATTCAACCGAAATGGCTTCGAAGATATGTTTTGCATCACCGACGATCGGCAGGGAAGCAGGGGCATTTTTGCCGATCTCTGCGGGATCTACGTCGATGTGTACAAGTACCTTGTTGCGAAGCAGGCTCTTCGGATTATTGATGGCGCGGTCCGCAATTCTTGCACCAACCATAATGACGAGATCACATTCTGAAAGGGCATGATTTGCTGCATAGCATCCGTTGTTTCCCATCATGCCCAGGTAGAGGGGGTGGTCTGTAGGAACTGCACTGAGTCCCATCATTGTGGAAACGATCGGGATCTCATACTTTTCCGCAAATGAGATGACTTCACTCTTTGCCTCAGAGAGATGAACTCCTCCGCCGACACAGATCAGAGGTCTTTCACTGACGGAAAGGGCCTTCATGAAACGTTTGATCTGATTCTGATTGCCTTTGACGGTAGGCTTATAGGAACGGAGAGTGACTTCTTCCGGATACTGAAATTTCTTCAGTTGTGCTTTCTGTATGTCTGTGGGGATATCAATAAGAACAGGACCTTTTCTTCCGCTGCTGGCGATGTAAAAAGCCTCTTTGAAAATTCTGGGAATGTCATTGGCATTCCTGATGACATAGCTGAATTTGACAAAACTTTCCGCGGCACCCGTGATATCCGCTTCCTGGAATACGTCGCTGCCCATCAGAGTACTGGTAACCTGTCCGGTGATGCAGATGAGCGGAATACTGTCTGCATAAGCGGTAGCAATACCTGTAATGAGGTTGGTGGCACCGGGACCGCTTGTTACGATGCATACCCCGGGTTTCCCGGAGATCCTTGCATATCCGCTTGCGGCATGGGCTGAGTTCTGTTCGGTTCTGACGAGAACGGAGCGGATTTTAGAGTCCATGAGACAGTCATAAACAGGGCAGATAGCACCGCCGGGATAGCCGAATACGGTTTCAACACCCTCGTTTTCTAAACATTTAACAATGGCTTCAGCGCCGTTCATAATAAAATCTCCTAAATCAACATTAATAAGTATAAAAAAAGTCTCTCAAAGGTTTCCCTTTGAGAGACGGAGAACTTTCAAAGTACTTCGCGGTACCACTCTCGTTGCTGTTATGCAGCCACTCATTCGATCAGCTCATTTGCGAATCGCGTACCATATAACGTTGGTAATTCCGGCTCAACTTACTGCTGTTCAGTCTTGCTGCTCAGGGGCGACTGTTATACACAGGCTAGAAGTATCAGCTTACACCCTCCGCTGACTCTCTAGAACTTCTGGGGCCTGTCTTTTCCCCATCATTGCATTTGAATACTTATGCATAAATATTACTGCAAACGTTTCTTAATGTCAACCCAGTTTCTATCTCATCCAGTTTTCGGGAAATGAAATACCTGGTTTGAATACCGGGGCGGAAAGACATGACGTATCTCCGTCGATTGAGATTTTTTCTATGATTACGGGAAATGAGGGACACAGGATATCCATATAACCACTGTTTTTCAGGGGGGAAGAGGCAATCTCTTTTAATATATCAAATCCGGCTGTGATTCTGCCGAAAATCGGGTATTTACCGGTGATCCGGGGTGTGGGGCACAGAGTAATGAAGAAATGTTGTTTCCTGTACTCCCGTC
>R06__coassemble_932_pt1 | contig 10277 bp, 10 predicted proteins | sample R06__metabat2_low_PE_050 | metagenome-assembled genome bin R06 | reverse complement strand
GCCCAGCTGTTCCTCCAGTTTGTTCAGCGCCCTTGTGATATTCGGCTGTTCCGAACACAGGACACTTGCGGCTTTGGTGATGCTTCCGTACTTGGCAACATAGTAAAATGTGCGATAATACTCATAATTTACGTTCATAAATGCGTTTCCTTTGTACATTGTTACATATCATAATGATATATTTAACAGCAAGATTATATATTTTATTTATCTAAAGTTCAACGATATAATACTGACTGCAAGTAAAAAATAAAGGAAATTTGATATGAAATATTCTGATATGTCATCCGAAAAGCTGAAAGAAGAGCTGGAAGGATGCAGAAAACTATATGACGAACAGTGTGCTCTGGGACTCAAACTGGACCTTTCACGAGGAAAGCCTTCCAAGATCCAGCTGGACCTTTCGGTCGGTGTGCTCGATGTCCTGAATTCGGATTCCATTCTAGACTCCGAAAACGGCCTTGACTGCCGCAACTACGGCGGCCCGGACGGAATACCGGAAGGAAAGAGACTTCTCTCCGATATGATCGGCGTTCGCCCCGAGGAAATCTATGTCGGAAACAACTCCAGCCTGACGCTGATGTATGATCTTTTCTCCCATGCGATGGTCGACGGCCTGTGCGGAAGCGACCCCTGGTATGAATGCAGGGAACGCAAGTTCATCTGCCCGGTGCCCGGATATGACAGACATTTTGCCATTACGGAACATTTCAAGTTCAAGATGATCCCGGTCCACATGGACGAAAACGGACCGGACATGGATATGGTGGAGGAACTGGTAAAGGATCCCATCGTCAAGGGCATCTGGTGCGTCCCGAAATACTCCAACCCCAGCGGCATCACCTATTCCGATGAGGTGGTAAGACGTTTCGCCGCCCTGGAACCGGCTGCCAAGGATTTCAGGATCTTCTGGGATAACGCCTACTGTGTCCATACCTTCATGGACAAGGAGGACAAGCTGCTGGACATCCTGTCCGCCTGCCGCGAAGCGGGCCATCCGGACATGGTATACGAGATGGTTTCCACCAGCAAGGTCGTTTTTCCCGGAGCCGGCATTTCCGGAATCGCCGCAAGCCCCGCGAACCTCGAGGATATCCGCGGCTTCATGAAGTGGGCAACGATCGGACCCGATAAGCTGAATCAGCTGCGCCAGGCAAGATTCCTTCCCAATGCTGCTGCTATCCGGAAGCATATGGAAAAGCAGGCTGAGATCATGAGACCGAAGTTCCTGACCTGTGAAGAGATATTCCATAAAAATCTCGACGGCCTCGAGATCGGTAAGTGGACCGAACCGAACGGAGGATATTTCATCTCCTTCGATACTCTTCCGGGATGCGCCAAGAAAGTGGTAGCTATGTGCGGAGAAGCGGGAGTCAAGTTTACTCCGGCAGGTTCCACCTGGCCCTGCAAGATCGACCCCACCGACAGCAACATCCGTGTCGCACCGAGCTGCGCCCCGCTGGATGACATCAGGGCTGCCGCATACATCTTTTCCATCTGCGTAAAGATTGCTTCCATAGAGCGGATCCTTTCCGAAAGGAACTGATCCGCATTCTCTCCTCCAAAGAGATAAACATTGCTTATGCAAAAGGCGCATGCCGCGGGCATGTGCCTTTTGCGTTTTGAAGCGGGCAATGGTATTCTGAAACCGCAGAAAGAAAGGGCAGAAACATGATAAAAAACATCTATATTGACAATCTTGATGACCTGATGTCCATCATTACCGAACAGGAATACCGTCCGGATATTGAAAGACACAGGAGTCTGTATATTTACAGGGGCATGTCCAACATCAAGTTCGACATGACAACAAGCCTGAAAAGGAACTGCAAGGGGCACCAGGGAGAACTGGAACCCGCCATGCTGAGATACTTTGCCAAATATGCTGCCATGGACCAGCCGCAGGTCGAAAATAACGTCTGGCGCCAGATGGTTCTGGGCCAGCATTACGGACTTCCGACGAGACTGCTGGACTGGTCCCACTCTCCGCTGGTCGCGCTTCATTTTGCCGTTTCCGAAAACAATATGGATAAGATGGAAGCCCATGACTGCGTCATGTGGCGCATGGACATGAATGAGCTTCATGAACTGCTCCCCGTTTCCTATCAGCAGATCCTGAATGATGAGAATACCACCGTTTTTTCCGTTGACATGCTGTGCAGGATCGCACCTACGCTGGATCAATACGACGCCGATATGAAAGACCAGTCCATGGTCATCGTCGAGCCGCCGTCCATGGATCTTCGGATCATCAACCAGTATTCTTTCTTCAGCATCGTGCCGAACGGCATGGACAGCATAGAAAAATTCCTGGATGAACGGACGGAGAATACGGCGAAGATCGTGATCAGCAAGGATCTCCGATGGCGCATCAGGGATCTTCTCGATCAGCTCAATATGAGTGAGAGAACGGTATATCCGGGACTGGACGGTCTTTCCAAGTGGCTGGCAAGGCATTATTTCGTAAAATAAGGCGGAATGATTCCTTACAGTTTCATCTCCAATGTAAAAGTTGCATACAAATCCGGGGAAATTATGTTGGAAATGCCAATTGAATTAGGGAAGACCCCCCTTGTAATTGTGAAATTTGTGAATTGATTGTTAACAGCGCCGGGACTAAAATTGAAATATGTTTAAAAGGGAGAGAGTTTCTCTTCCGAGCGTGCGGCACACGATGCTGCACGGAATAAATGAAAATTACCGGAGGTAGCACATGGCTGAATACTATGAGATAAACGTCGGCGGATGCATCAGAAAACTTCCCATCATCAGAATTTCCGATAATCTCCGCATCGCTTCCTTTGTTCTGCTCGGAGACGCTGAGATGACGCTCAAAGCCGCATCCATGCTCGTCGAAAAGGTACCCCAGGTCGATTATATGATCACTGCGGAAGCAAAGGGTATTCCTCTTGTACAGGAAATGGCGAGACTGCTCGGTATGCCGAGATATTTCGTCGCCAGAAAGAGCGTAAAGCCCTACATGACAGACCCGTTCGTGACGGAAGTATATTCCATCACAACACAGAAAAAGCAGATCCTCTGCCTCGACAGGGAAGAGAGCAACATGATCAAGGGCAAAAAGATCCTTATTGTCGACGATGTCATCAGCACCGGAGATTCCCTTAAGGCATTGGAAACCCTTGTGGAGAAGGCAGGCGGCATTGTCGCTGCAAAGTGCGCCATTCTTGCGGAGGGCGACGCGGCAGCCAGAAAGGATATCACCTTCCTCGAGCCCCTTCCCGTATTTCCCGTTGAAAAGTCTCGCTGAGTTCAAAGAAACCCAGTTAAACATAAAGAATTGACAAAACGGAGTATAAATTGGACTATCAGGTAAATCACATTAATTACAGATACAGTGAAAAAGGGCCCCTCGTCCTTAAGGACGTCAGCTTCAAGATCGCTGAGGGCAAAGTCACTGCAATAGTCGGACCCAGCGGATGCGGAAAGTCCACACTCGTCGAGATCCTGAGCAAGGTAATTCCTGTGCTCATGCAGAACGGTGTTCTTGAGGGATCCTTCGATCTCCCCGAAGACGCACTCGTCAGTGTTGTCTCCCAGACACCTGAAAACCAGCTTTTCGGATACGGCGTAGAGGATGCCATCGCATTCGGCGTTGAGAATATGGGTATCCCGCAGGCTGAAATTTCAGAGAGAGTGGAATATGTCCTCGATCTTCTGAACCTTCAGTATCTGAGAAAGAGATCCGTTGCCACGCTTTCCGGCGGACAGAGACAGGCAGTCTGCATTGCTTCTGTTCTTGCCATGTATCCCGACATTCTCATCATGGATGAACCTGTCAGTTCTCTTGACCCCAACGGCAAGAAGATGGTCCAGGGAATCCTGAAGCAGCTTTCTCTGAACGGCAATACCGTTCTCCTTGTCGATAACAACCTTGTATGGTCCGCAGGCATCGTCGACCACGTCATAGGACTTTATGACGGAGAGGTCGTCTTCGACGGAAGCAGGGATGAGTTCTTCAAGGATTTTGAACTTCAGCATAAGCTCGGAGTCATCATTCCCCAGGAAGTAGAGATTTACCGTGCCATCGCGGAAAAAGTACCGTCCGTGGATATGTTCTATACCGTAGAGGACGGCGAAAAGGAAATCGAAAAGCTTATTCCCAGAAAAGCTTTTGACAGAAACTACGAAGAGAAAAAGGACAGTGCCGCTCCTGTAGTTTCCGTCCATAGTCTTGTCAAGACGTTCAGCGACGGCTTCCATGCCCTCAAGGACGTCAACAGCAATATACCGGAGGGTAAGGTGATTGCCATCCTCGGCCAGAACGGCTCCGGAAAGACCACCTTTGTCAAACATCTCAACGGACTTTACAAGCCGACCAGCGGCGACGTCAAATACCGCGGCGAGTCGACACTGAAGAAAACCGTTGCCATGATCTCCCACAATATCATCCTTGTATTCCAGCACCCGGAGCACATGCTATTTGAGGAAACAACGGAGCAGGAACTCACATTCTGCGCCAGAATGCAGAAGGTTCCTTTCGAAAAGGAACAGATTGATGCAGTCCTCAAGCAGTATCATCTGGAAGAGGACAGGGAAGTCTTCCCGCTCAACCTCTCCATGGGCAAGAAGCACATGCTTACGATTCTTTCCGTGCTGTTCTCCAGCGCGGATGTCATTATTTTCGATGAGCCTACGCTCGGCATGGATGCTTTCCTCATCAAACAGCTCGAAGAGCTGATCGCGCAGCTCAAGGCGGACGGCAAGACCGTCATCGTCATCAGCCATGAGATCCCGCTTATCTTCAGAACCGTGGACGCAGGCATTATCCTCAACGCCGGCGAGAAGATCTTCGAGGGTTCCAAGGAAGAGATGGCAAGACAGACAGAAATGTTTGATTCCATCAACATCACGCTTCCTCCGGTAGTACGCCTTTCCATGGAATTCGGATTCGACCACATTTCATTCAACGTCGATGACTTCGCAAAACAGGTCTTTGACAGAATGAACGGCGAGAAAGCATAAGGAGGGAGAGTACAATGGACTATTTGCAGTATGTTGATGCGGACTCCATCCTTCATAAGCTGGACCCCAGAACCAAATTTGCATTTTTCATCATCATGGCCGTTGCCACGAGCCTTATCAAATCCGGAGTAGCTCTCCTGGTGCTCTTCATTTTCTTCCTGCTGATGTGGACTGTGTGCCGCGTCAACAAGTACATGATGCAGCTGCTCGGCAAACTCAAGATTCTTCTTGCCTTTATTTTTCTGCTCTGGTTCGTCCTCGGACTTTTTGAGACACCTGCAGCCGAAGGCGGCCCGATCTTCTGCTACAAAGAATTTTCTCTTCTCGGCAAGGACATGATTTTCTGCTTCGACTGGTATGATTTCTATAAGGGAGCTGTTTATGCACTCAGAATCTTCCTTATGATTTCTTCTTTCTATACCGTCCTCATCACCACAAACTTCAGCGACATCATCCTCGGACTTCAGAAGTGGCATGTCCCGTATGCCATTGCCTTTGCCATCGGCCTGGTTTTCCAGATCATCCCGATTGTTATCACAGAGCTGAAATCCATCATGGAAGCCCAGAGCTCCAGAGGCCTTGAAATCGACGAATGCGGCTGGGTCGAAAAAATCAAGAACTATGTTACGTTCTCGTTCCCCCTCCTGTTCCGTGTCATCAGCAAAGGCCAGGCAATTTCTCTGGCAATGCATTACTATAAGCTGAATTTCTCGGTCAAGAGAACAGCTTACAAGGATATCAGGGCATCCGCCTATGACACGATGTTCGTCATTGCCAATGCCGTCATCCTTGCCGTGGTGATCGCACTCAACGTCATGTTCTACATCCCCGTATGATCTCCCGCATTTAAATTCAGTTCATATGCTTTCTGGATTACGCGTACAGAAAGCTTTGAAAATATTAATTTAACTATTTGAAATGATTTTGGAGGAAAAAATGGAGAAAAAGAAGTTCTCTTTCGTTAACATCATTTTCTTTGTCATTTTTGGTGTCCTCACTGGTGTACTTTGGGCATATCTCTGCCCGATCCCGCTTATTCCGGGTGCTGTTCACTTCAGGACATTCGCATTCATCATTCCTGTAATCGGCTACCTCTTTGGACCGGTCACCGGATTCTTCTCCGGCTACATCGGAACAATCGTCTGGGCTCTGCTCTCCGGCAACTTCATTGCCCTTCACAGCCCTCTCACCGATGGTATCACAGTCGGTCTTTCCGCAGCTCTTCCTGCACTCATTCATCTCCAGAACGGCAAGAAGGATCTTCTTGAAGAGATGAACGCCAACAAGAAGAAGTTCATCTGGAAGTGCCTTGGCCTCAGCGTCCTCTTCGGATGCCTCATGATCATCTGCACATCCGCATCCCTTTCCTATTTCACAGGTCTTGCCTACAGCTACTGTGTAATCTGGATTGGAATTGCAGACGTTGTACCGATCGCTCTTACTCCTTTTGTTCTTCTCCTTCTCGCTCCGAGAATGAAGAATATCAGAAATATTGTTCCTTATTGCTGAACTCTTTTCTGAAAAGTACGCGTAAAGAACTCTGCTTCAACGGAGTGTGAAACCATAACAGGTTGTGAAACGGCATGACTTCGGTCATGCCGTTTCATTGTATGTGGTATTATTGATCTGAACACATTAAAAAGGATCTTCCGGATATGGATAAGGAATTGAAAAACAACAGAAGGACAGCGCCTTCCTGGATGCGGCTGGACAATGCGGCGACCATTTATCCCGCCAACATGACAAGGCAGTTTTCCGTCATGTTCCGTTTCTCGGCCGCTCTCACGGAAGAAGTGGATCCGGTCCTTTTGGACAGAGCTCTTAAAAATGTCCTCAGAAGGATGCCGTCCTTCAGCTACAGGCTGAAAGAAGGTATTTTCTGGTGCTACTTCAGGCACATCGACGGAACGCCCGGCGTTTCCCAGGACGTGGGAAATCCCATGACCAGGATCCGCTGGAAAGAAAACAATTATTTCATGTTTCGTGTCAGGTATTTCGGGAAACGAGTCTCCGCAGAGTTTTTTCACGCGGTGACTGACGGTACCGGCGGCCTTACATTTTTTCTTACGCTGCTTGCGGAATATCTCAGACTGGGCCATGGGATCAGGATCAGCTACGGCGGCAGGATTCTGGACCCGGAGGCAGCTCCTGATCCCGGGGAATATGAAGACAGTTTCAGTGTCTATGCCAGAAATACGGGAACTATGGAAAAAGAGCGGAAAGCCTATCATGTCCGCGGGACCGAGGAGAAAAAGCACATTCTCGACATTATCACGGGGAAAATCCCGGTGGCACGTATCAAGGAGGAAGCGGACAGGTACGGATGCACCGTCACCGCATTTCTTACCTCCGTCATGATCGATTCGCTGCAGTCCCTGCAGAAAGCCGAGAACGATCCGCACCGCAGACATATGCCGATCAAGATTTCCATTCCGGTAAATCTCAGAAGATTTTATCCGTCCAGGACGCTGAGAAATTTTTCAAGCTATGTAAATGTCGGCATTGACGGATGGCTCGGAGAATATTCCCTTGATGAAATCGCGGTTCAGGTGAAAAGTCAGATGGACATGATGATCACCGAGAAAAGGCTCAATGCCAAAATCTCCGGCAATACCGCACTGGCAAAAAATATTTTTGTCAGGCTTGTGCCGATGTTCATCAAAAAATTTGTGATTTCTGCCATTGAGCTCCGCATGGGAGACAATTATATTTCACAGAACCTTTCCAACATGGGAAATGTTGAACTTCCGAAAGAAATGGCGGCCTATGTTACAGACCTGAACTTTATTCTGGGACGCTCCAGGAACAAGGCGGGTTCCGCTTCCTGCATCAGTTATAACGGAAATCTGTACATCACTTTTACAAGGAAAATAAAGGAAACCAGTTTTGAGAAGAATTTCTTCACCAGACTGGTGGAGATGGGAATCCCCGTCGAGATCGAAAGCAATCAGAGGGAGGATGAAGAATGTCATACTGTGTGAACTGCGGAGTGAAACTGGCGCCTTCGGAAAAAAGATGTCCGCTGTGCGGCACTGAGGTCATTAACCCCAGAGAGAAAGAGAATGTTCCTGTCAGACCGGCTTATTCCAGCGAGATAGAAAACTACAGTTTCAAAAATGTGAACTGGAAATATCTCGGAAATGTTCTGTCGCTTGTTCTTGCCGGAATCGCCGTTCTCTTTGTCATATGCAATCTCATCACATCCGGGAAAATAGACTGGTCGCTGTATGTGCTGATCAGCACTGCATATCTCGAAACCTTCATGTTATTCTTTTATCTGAAGTCTTTTGCGGTATCTGCGGCAGTGTGGCTTCTTTCCACGGAACTTCTCATCGGCGGGATTGCTTTTCTTTCCGGGGATGTGAAATGGTTCATCCTTCTGGTGGGACCTTTTGTGGCAGAGGGAGGAATCCTGACGATACTGGCCGTCTGCCTGTTTATGAACCGCCGGATCATGCTGATCCGGAAGATCTCGGCCCTGCTGCTTTATATCGCTGTCATGCTTCTGGTCATGGAAGCGCACATCGACGTATTTGTTTCCGGCAGCATTTCACTGTTCTGGTCTGTCTTTGCGTCTCTTCCGGTAGGCTGCCTGAGTCTGGTCTTTTTCTGTATCTCCTTCAGCAGCAGAATCATGGAAGAAATGAGACAGAGGCTTTTCTTCTGAAAAAACGGCGGCTGTTCATACAGCCGCCGTTTCCTTATTCTTCTTCCAGTTCTTTGGAATCGCTGATTTCGACGAATTCCAGTTTGTCGATATCATATTTCCAGTGCGGAGCTTCGAACCAGTGGTTCATGTAGTCCTCATATCCATCGATCAAGGATCTGCAGCGCTCGGCTCCGAAGATGCCGATCAGTCCCTTGAGCGCATATTCAAACCAGAATTTCCTGGCATCGTATCTGCAGTGGTAAATGTAGTCCGTGTTTTCATACCAGACGGTATTGCCGGGAAGCGATTTTTCCATATCGGCACATATCTTCCACTTTTTCTTTTCGGAAACGCGGACATTCTGCTCGTTGCCGTTTCCTACATCCTCCAGAATCTGCTGGCAGAGGAACATTCTCATCTTTTCTCTGTCCGGCGTGGAAAAGACCATGTTGTATTCTTCTTTTTTCTGGCCTTCCTCCACAAAATAGTAACAGTCTCCGGTATGATATCCCGCGTAGTGTATAAAGTACAGCTGGGCTGTGACATACATCTGTGCTATGGTGATCGTCTGTTCGGGAATATAGGGCGTGACATCGGCAACTACCTGCTCACCGAGCTGGTGCCACTCTTCATATTCTTCACGCGTCATTTCATAATAGGCATATTCTCTTGTGGTCATTGAGTCCTCCAAAGACTTTTTTCTTTATTCTATCATTTTGTCCGCAAAAACAGCAGGAATGTTCAACAGGATAGTAAAAAGTTCACAATTTCTGGTGTATAATTTTATAGGAATTAACAAAGGAGATTATATCTATGAAGATTGGAAGTAAGTTTTACTGGCAGAAAAGCCCGGATGGCACAATGATGATCCTTTATGAGGATGACGAAGCTGCTTTCGCGGGATTTGACGATACGGAACTCAGCTATTCTCTGGACAGGGAGAACGCGGATAAACTCAAGGCAGTTCTTTCCAAAACACACGAAGGATACATCGGAAAGATGATGAAGGAAGAATTCGGAGAAGATCCTTCTCTCAAGGACTTCCTCGATTACTGCAGGAAGAACGGCATAGAGTGCAGACTTTCTCCGAAGGATACCTACGATTTTTAAATCGGGTGTTGACAGAGTTTGCTATTATTAAATTGTAAAGAAATGTTGCAATAATTCAGCTATAGAAAAGGAAATAAGCATGACAAAAGTAGATATTTTTTCCGGCTTCCTCGGAGCCGGCAAGACAACGCTGATCAAGAAACTTCTTGAAGAAGCATACAAGGGAATGAAGGTCGTTCTGATTGAAAACGAATTCGGCGATATTGCCATCGACGGAGGGTTCCTCAAGGACACCGGCATTACCATCAATGAAATGGGCGCAGGCTGCATCTGCTGCTCACTCAAGGGAGATTTCTCCAAGGCACTTAAGGAAGTGACAGAGAAATATCAGCCCGAGAGAATCATCATCGAGCCCTCCGGAGTCGGAAAGCTCAGCGATGTCATCGATGCAGTCAATGCATGCAGCGATGTCGTATGCGTCAACGCAGCAGTGGCAGTCGCAGATGCGAAAAAGTGCCGCATGTATCTCAAGAATTTCGGTGAATTCTTCCGCAACCAGATCGAGTCCGCAGGTGCCGTCCTCCTCAGCAGCACC
>R06__coassemble_870_pt1 | contig 10723 bp, 8 predicted proteins | sample R06__metabat2_low_PE_050 | metagenome-assembled genome bin R06 | reverse complement strand
TGGCCGCATACGAAAAACCACCCGCTTGGCGGGTGGATGCTTATTGTTTCATATCATAAATAAATAAACGCCGCGATGACGGCAACGATAAGAGAAGGCAGGAAATTTGCCACTCTGACTTTCTTGCCCCATACCAGGTTAATGCCGACACAGGCAATCAGGATGGATCCGATAAGGGAAAGATTGGCAAGGGCTGCCTCGGTCATGATGGGCTCGATGAATCTTGCAAGCAGCGTGATCGCACCCTGAAGAACTGCGACGGGCACTGCGGAAAAGCTGCATCCGACACCGAAAGATCCTGTCATCACCATAACGATGATGAGGTCGAGAACGGATTTTGTAGCAAGAATGGAGTAGTCCCCGTAGATTCCGTCCTGAATGGAACCGACAATTGCCATGGCTCCGATGCATACCGTAAATGTGGCAGTGAGAAACCCGTCAATGAACTTATTGTCATTCTGATTTCCGGATTTCTTCTTGAGCCATTCACCGAGGGACTCGAACCATTTTTCTATGTTGAGCAGTTCGCCGACGATTGCACCGAGTACCAGGCAGATGACAGTCAGCATGCTGTTGCCGCTAGAAATGGAACCGTCACTGATGGAAAGCATGCCGGACATTGTTCCGGCAGCACCAATGAAAAAAGTGGAGATTCCGCACGCTGTGCTCATGGTCGTCTGAAACTGTTCCGAAATATGCTTGCCGAAAAATTTGCCGAGAATGCCGCCGGCGACAATGGCGGCTGTATTGATTATCGTACCTAAACCTATCATAATCCTATGTCCTGTTTTGTTTTTGTACATTATATCACGGAGCAGGAAAACGTTATATCCGCAGCATAGCTTTCATACACCTTTTTGAGATTATGAAGCGCTGTCGATGATCTCTTTCATATAGGTCAGGAAAAGCTCATTCTGTTCCTCGGTGCCCATGCTTACACGGTTGAAGTCATCAAACTTCCCGATCAGAAGTTTCCTTTCGGCAAGCTCTTTTTGAACGGTTTTGGAATCGACTTTGGATTTGAAATAGACGAAATTGGTCTGGGAATCTATGACCCTGCAGCCCAGTTCCCGAAGTCCGTCTTCCACAATCTTTCTGTTGACGGCGTTTTTCTCTCTCATGAGAGCAGGATAGGCAGTGTCATCCAGCGCAGCTTCCGCCGCCAGGATTGCGGCACGGCTGACATTCCAGGCAGAACTTGCTTTCATAAGTTCATCGATGACTATGCCGTCAGCAACGGCATAACCGATGCGGAGGCCGGCCATTCCGTATATTTTTGAGAAGGTCCTGAGAACGATGAGCGGGCGGTCATAGCCTTCCTGTATCATTTTGATCATGCTGTAGTAACCAGGTGCAGTGATATAGTCCACATATGCTTCATCGACAACGACAAGGACATGCTCGGGTATCTTCCGGATAAAGGCTTCAAGCTTGGCAGAGTCGATATAGGTGCCTGTGGGGTTATTGGGATTTACAACGACGAGAATCTTGGTCTTCTCGTTTACCGCAGCAAGCATGGCATCCAGATCATAATTAAAATCCTTATCAAGAGGAATTTCGACTCTTACGGCGCCGTTGTCGCTTGCCATATCCGGGAATGCATCATAAGACGGCATGCTGTATACGACTTCATCTCCGTAGTTCAGGAAGATCTCGCCGATCATATCGATTGCCGAACTTGAACCGCTTCCGATAAGGATATTGTCATGAGTGAGACCGTACATTTCCGCAATTTTGTCCTTAATATCCACGGCGAAAAAATCCTGATACATGCTGCTTGTAACAGCGGCATTCGTGACAGCTCTCTTCACAGCTTCGGACATTCCGTAGGGATTCTCGTTGTAATTCATGCGGATAACATCCTTGGGAGTGGAGGTTTTCTGTCTCGCGCCTCTGTTGCTCGCAGGCTTGACTTTCATACTTTCTCTTAATAAAGCTTTGATTTCCATTTTTATGACTCCATGTAATAAATATATATATTCAGTTGATAACGGATACCGGCTTGCCTTTCAGATAGCTTTCAAAGGCATCTATGGCCATGTTGATTGCTCTGATGCGGGATTCGCGGGTAAGCCAGGCAATGTGACTTGTAATGATGCAGTTAGGCGCGGTCAGCAGGGGACTCCCATGAACCGGAGGCTCTTCGGAAAGGACATCGAGCGCGGCGGCATATACTTTTCCGGATTTCAGGGCATCTGCCAGGGCCTGTTCATCGATAAGCTGTCCCCTTGCAGTGTTCACAATGATCGCGCCTTCCTTCATTTTGGATATGGCTGCCGAATCGATGATTTTTTCGCTTTCCGGCGTATGAGGCATGTTGAGCGAGATGACGTCGGAACGTTCGAGAAGTTCGTCGAGTGTATCAACCTGTTCCACAAAGTCATATTCAGGCCCGTTTTTTTTATGCCTGCTGAACCCAAGTACTTTCATGCCGAAACCGGAAGCCATCCGGGCCATGGCGGTTCCTATCGATCCCAGTCCCGCAATGCCCATGGTCTTGCCGTAAAGTTCGATCTGTCTTGTCACAGTTACATCATAGGAATGGCTGTTTACTGGATCAGTCCAGTCTGTGTTTTTGGTCCTGCTGTCGGCGAGAGCGATATGGTGACAGGCTTCCATCAGAAGAGCCATACCGTGTTCAGCAATCGTCTGGGCTCCGTAAACGGTGTTGACGATCGTGATGCCAAGACGTCTGGTCATTTCCTTATCAAAAGTTCCGTAACCGTGGCCGAGCGTGGCTATGTATTTGAGATTTTTATGGCGCGACAGGAATTCTTCATTGAGTATGTCGGAACCGAGCCAGACACCGAAAATAGCATCACAGTCCCCGATGTATTCGTCGAGTTTATCCAGTGACGGATACACGTCATCGGTTACTATTTTCAGGTCGGTGATCTCCGGAATTCCTCCAAGGCGCTCCCAAAGCACCGTCAGTTCACCTTTGGTGATGTCCGTCTGACGGATTTCTTCCTGAATTACTACTGCTTTCATCTCGCTACCTCCGGGTAAAAATAGAGAACCCGCACGAACGTGCAGCAATCAGCTGTACATCTGTACGGGTTCGAAATTACATATATTAGCTTTCTGGTTTAAAGCTTTTCCGCAAACTTCTTGATGAAGGCTGCAGAAAGGGAAATATGTTTTCCGTCTTCAACAGTGTTTCTGAATGCATCATGAGCGCCGTCTCCTGCATCATCAGAAACAATCTTGACCAGACAGAACGGAACGTCATTTTTCTCCGCTATGTGACCTACTGCCGCGCCTTCCATTTCTATGCAGGAGCAGTGGGTCTTTTCTACGATATTGTCCTTTACTGCGGGATCTTCTATGAACTGATCGCCGGTAGCAAGGATTCCTTCAGTGGAGCGGATACTCAATCCGTTGAGGACTGCCTTTGCTATTTCAATAAGTCTTGCATTCGGAATAAATTCCGTCTTGTTGGGATATCCCTCAGCCAGTGCGGACATGGGATACATGTCATGATACATTGCTTTTGTGATGACGACGACAGAACCGAGCGCCTGCTTGTCAGCACCGCCGGCCAATCCGATATTGAGAAGAGCGTCGACATGGAACAGGCTGATGAGAACCTGCGCAGTTGCAGCAGCGTTTTCCTTGCCGATGCCGCTGAGAGCTACAAATGTATCTGTATTGCCGAATTTAAGCTGGGCGACAGGTACACCTGCCACCACGGTTTTCTGATCGCAGATCTCGAAGAAATCTGTTTCGTCTGTATTTGCTATCGTTACGCCGAGTCTCATGATCTTTTCCTCATTAAACGTTGAAGCGGAAGAGCGTGACATCTCCGTCTTTCATGACATAGTCCTTGCCTTCGCTGCGAATCAGGCCCTTTTCCTTGCAGGTCTGCATGGTTCCGAGTTCCTTCAGAGTATCAAAAGCAACGATTTCTGCTCTGATGAATCCTCTTTCGAAGTCGCTGTGAATCTTGCCGGCGGCCTGAGGTGCTTTTGTGCCGTTTCTGATGGTCCATGCTCTGACTTCATCTTCTCCGCCGGTCAGGAAACTGATCAGGCCGAGAAGCTTATATCCTTCTGTAATAAGGTTTTCAAGACCGCTGTTTTTAACACCGAGTTCGGAAAGGAATGCATCCTTCTCTTCTATGGAATAGGAGGCGATGTCTTCCTCGACCTTTGCGGAAATCACGACTACGCCGCTTCCTTCTTTTGCCGCGTAGGCCTTGACCTGTTTGACATAATCGTTATCGGTATTGCCGTCCACGAGGTCATCTTCAGAAATATTGGCGCAGTAGATGACGGGCTTTGCGGAAAGAAGAGGAATATCGTTGAAAATGGCTTCTTCCTTATCTCCGCTTACTTCGAAGGATCTGGCATTGTTTCCCTGTTCCATGTAGGCATAGAGCCTGTTGAGAAAGTCCAGTTCGGGAAGCAGCTTTTTGTCACCCTTTGCTGATTTTGCTGTCCTGTCGATCCTGCGCTGGAGAATCTCAAGGTCGGACATCAGAAGCTCATAGTCGATTGTCTCAATGTCTCTGGTGGGGTTGACGGAACCGTCGACATGAATGATCTCTGTGCTGTCGAAACAACGGACTACATGGACGATGGCGTCGCAGGAACGGATGTTTTCGAGGAACTTGTTTCCGAGTCCTTCACCTTTGGAAGCACCCTTTACAAGACCTGCAATATCGACGAACTCTATGGTTGCGGGAGTGAATTTCTTGGGCTTATAGTAATCAGCCAGCCAGACCAGTCTGTCATCGGGTACCGCTACGGTTCCGACGTTGGGCTCTATGGTGCAGAACGGATAGTTTGCCGCCTGAGCACCCGCATTAGTAATAGCATTGAAAAGTGTGCTCTTTCCCACATTGGGAAGACCCACGATACCAAGCTTCATTTATAACTGCTCCTTATCTATTGAGACGGCTTTCAAAGCCGTTTATTATATACGCATTCTAAAGTAGTATAACAGACAAAATTTTCCCGCACAACTGCAAAAACAAAGAGAATCCGCCGCGCCGCATCGGTTTGATGATAGGGAAAAATGTTTTCTGCACCGATTAATAATTTGGCTATAATTTAGTGATAAGTTGGTATTACTTCAAGAAAGGGGAAAATACATGTCCGCAAGAAACATCATGGTCGTGGATGACGAAAAGAACATCTGCGAACTTATCAGACTTTACCTCGAAAAAGAGGGCTTCAACGTAACTATTGCCAACAACGGCTCCGATGCCATCAACATGATACGTCAGAAACAGCCCGATCTTGTGCTTCTGGACGTTATGATGCCTGTCATAGACGGATGGGAGGTCTGCAGGCAGGTAAGAGAATTCAGCAAGGTACCGATCATCATGCTCACCGCCAAAGGCGAAACCTATGACAAGGTCATGGGACTCGATCTCGGTGCAGATGACTACATAGTCAAACCGTTCGATACAAAGGAGGTCATTGCCCGCGTCAAGGCAGTGCTTCGCAGGACATCTCCGGACGAAGTCGAAGGAGAAGTCAGATATGATAAGCTGGTCGTCAATATTGTAAAGTATGAGCTTATCGTCAACGGAAAGGTCATCGATACGCCTCCGAAGGAACTGGAACTTCTGTATCACCTTGCAAAGAACCCGAACAGAGTCTATACAAGAGACCAGCTTCTTGATGAAGTATGGGGATTCGAATATTTCGGAGACAGCAGGACGGTCGACGTTCATGTGAAGAGGCTCAGAGAGAAACTGGAAGGGGTCTCCGATCAGTGGTCGCTTAAGACAGTCTGGGGTGTCGGATATAAATTCGAGGTCAAATAACAGTGGCAAAAGGACTGTTCAGGCAGTATTTCACGATATTTGTCATAACCCTCATTGCCAGCTCCCTGTTTCTGGGCGTCATGCTGCTCAGCGTCTCGGCTATGAACTATTCAAATACCCGGGAAGAAAATCTCGAGGAAGTTGCCGAGACTAATATCAGTGTGGCCGAGATGTATATCAGAGGCGGGAGGAGCGATTTCCTCAGCGAATCTTTTTTCGAGGAAGAAGAGGGACAGGGAATTTCGGTATTTCTGACGGATGACAGCGGAAATCTGCTGGGTTGTACCGAAGAGGAATGTCATCACGGGAATTCCGTATCTTCGAGGAATATTTCCTCGATAAAGAAGAACGGATATTATTTCTCGGTGAATGTGCTTCCAAAGGCGTTCGGCGGACAGGGGGATTTCATATACGGACTTCCTCTGACCCTGGCGGACGGGACGACGGAATATCTGTTTGTCTCCAGCAAAGTGGATCCTCTGTATTCCTATCTTACCGAAAACGGAAGCATGTTCCTTTTCTCGGCGGCAATCATGATGAGTGTCGCACTGATCCTTATCTATACGGCAAGCGTGCGTCTGACAGCGCCTCTCCAGGAGATGTCGGAGGCTGCCTATAAATTCGGCCACGGAGACTTTTCGTCCAGAATCAAAGTCCAGGGAGACAATGAAGTTGCCCAGCTTGCACAGGCCTTCAATCAGATGGCGGATTCGCTGGAAAAACAGGAAAAGGACAGGACGAGTTTTATTGCCAATATTTCCCATGACCTCCGGACCCCCATGACGACGGTCGGCGGCTACATCGATGCCATTCTCGATGGTACCATTCCTCCCGAAGAACAGGAACATTACCTCAGGATTGCTTCGGATGAGATCAAACGCCTTTCCAGGCTTACGAATACGCTGCTTTCCATCATGAGAACGGAGGAGCAGAATGCAAACCGGAAGGTGGAACTGGAGTCCGTGGATGCCTGGGACATCATCATTAACATCATGCTCAATTCAGAGCAGAGGATCGCAAAGAAAAATATCCAGATCCCGGATTTTGAAGTTGAAGACTGCTTCGTATGGGCTGAAAAGGACAAACTTCATCAGGTCATATACAACCTGATCGACAATGCGGTCAAATATACTCCGGAGAACGGTGAAATTCGCATATCCACCGAAAATGCCGGCAGAAAAAACCGCATCGTGGTCTGGAACAGCGGCAAGGGCATCGCCAAAGAAGAACAGACAAGAGTATTCGAAAGGCTGTACAAGACGGACAAGTCGCGTTCTATCGACAGGAGCGGTTCCGGCCTTGGACTTTATATCGTCAAGATGCTTGCCAACGCCATGGGCGGAGACATTCTCCTCGAAAGCGACGGAGAAACCTATACCCAGTTTACTGCGGTATTTGATAAAGCTCCAAAGCCCTCTACGGACGGCAGGCGCCAGAGAAACGAAGAGGAAGAGCATGTCAATCCATGGGCTCATAAGCTCCTTCCGGAACAGTCCGGCGCGGAGAAACAGCCTTCGGATAAAACATCTTGATTTGTGCTTGTCAATCTGATAACATTCATTCTAGCAAAAGGGAGTAGCTTGACGCCTTACGGCGGATTCGGTTACGTCAACTCGGCCAATAGGCCCGAGCCGAAACAGTTAGCAAGACTTTTGCCGCAACAGCGGCAAAAGTCTTTTTTGTTTGGAACAAAGGAGTTCAAAAGTGGAAAATTACAGAAGCAGCATTGAGGAAGTGCTGAAAGAGTACGGCACCGACAGAAGCCGCGGACTGACTTCAAAGCAGACGGAGGAACAGCTGTCCAGGTACGGTGAGAATGCGCTTGCGGCAAAACCGAAGAAAACTCTGCTTCAGAGATTTCTGGCTCAGTTTGCCGATGTGCTTATCATTATCCTTCTCATTTCTGCGGCGGTTTCTTTTGTGATCGCCTGTGTCAATCCGGAAGAGGAAAGTTTCTTTGAGCCGATTCTTATTCTGGTCATCGTCATCATTAATGCCTGTGTCGGCGGCTACCAGGAAGGCCAGGCGGAGAAGGCGCTGGAAGCGCTCAAAAACATGTCTTCGCCTCATGCAAGAGTGATTCGTGACGGCGAGGAGAAAGTCATCGATACAAAACAGATCGTTCCGGGTGACCTTGTAAGACTTGAAGCCGGTGATTTCATTCCGGCTGACGGAAGACTGCTCAGAGCGGTAAATCTCAAGGTAGAGGAGGCTGCTCTTACCGGAGAATCTCTTCCCGTGGAGAAAAATGCAGATGCGGAGGTAGCGGAGAAAGCACCTCTCGGCGATCGGATCAACATGGTGTACAGCGGATGCTCTGTCAGCTACGGAACCGCACTTTATGTTGTCACCGAGACAGGAATGAATACAGAGATGGGCAAGATTGCTTCTCTTATCAATAACGAGGAAGAGAGCGAAACTCCTCTTCAGGAAAAACTCGGCGAACTTGGCAAATATCTCGGATACATGTGCCTTGCGGCGTGTGCCATTGTTTTTGTGGTTGGACTTCTGGATGGAATGTCCCCGCTTAAAATCTTCATGATCGCCGTATCTCTTGCGGTTTCGGCGATTCCCGAAGGACTCCCTGCGATCGTCACCATCGTTCTTTCCATCGGCGTAAAGAGGATGGCGGAGCGGAATGCCATCGTCAGGACGCTTCCTGCAGTGGAGACGCTCGGCAGCGCCTCTGTCATCTGCTCTGACAAAACAGGAACTTTGACTCAGAATCGAATGACTCTTACCAAGGTCTGGTGCGAAGGGGAAAAGGACATGGAGGATGTTTCCGCTGACAACAGCGAAAAGGCGAAAAAACTGATGATGTACGGCACCCTCTGCAGTGACGGATCGGTTGTTTTCCTTGAAAACGGAGAAAAACACATCGGAGATCCTACCGAGACTTCCATCGTCCTGGCTGCGCACAGAAACGGCATGCCGAAGGATGAACTTAACAGAAAATACCCAAGAGTCGCTGAGATACCGTTTGACTCCGACAGAAAGATGATGACCACCGTCAATATGATCGACGGCAGACCGGTCGCAATCGTAAAGGGCGCTTTTGACCAGATTGCGGAAAGAACAGTCAGAGGGGATATCGGAAAAGCTTCCGAAATCAACAGAGAGATGGCTGAAAAGGCACTGAGAGTCATAACGATTGCTTACAGGGAACTTGACAGCATACCGCAAAATCCCACTTCGGAGGAGATTGAGGCCGGTCTTACCCTTCTTGGGCTCGTCGGTATGATCGACCCGCCTCGTGAAGAGGTGAAAGATGCCGTTGCGCTCTGCAGGGAAGCCGGCATCAAACCGGTCATGATCACCGGAGACCATATCATCACCGCATCCGCAATTGCAAAGGAAATCGGCATCATGACAGCCGGCGACAGGGCTGTTACGGGCAGGGAAGTCGATGAAATGTCGGATGAAGAACTTCTCGGCAGCATAGAACACATCGCCGTCTATGCAAGAGTTACACCTGAAAACAAGATCAGGATCGTAAAGGCATGGCAGAAACTGGTACATGTTGTCGCCATGACGGGAGATGGAGTCAATGACGCGCCCGCTCTTAAGGCGGCTGATATCGGATGTGCGATGGGCATTACCGGCACGGATGTTGCCAAGGGCGCTGCGGATATGACGCTTTCGGATGACAATTTTGCCACCATCGTGGAAGCGGTAAGACAGGGCAGAGGCATTTTTGACAATATCAGAAAGGTAGTCGGATATCTTATCGGAACCAATATCGGAGAGATCCTGGTGGTTCTGTTTGCCATGCTTCTCTGGCGAGAATCCCCCATGCTTTCGATGCAGCTTCTCTGGCTCAACCTTCTTACGGACAGTCTGCCGGCCATTGCACTCGGTATGGAGGCTGTCGACAAGGATGTCATGAAGAGAAAACCGAAACCGAAGGATCAGGGCATTTTTGCCGAAGGACTCGGCGTACGGGTCGCACTTCAGGGAATCTATTTCGGTGTGGTTGCTCTTCTCGGATACTGGATCGGCAAGCTTTCAACCGGAACGCTTTCCGGCGGACAGACACTGTGCTTCATGGTTCTTGCTCTTGCAGAGATTGTTCAGGCCTACAACATGAGATCAGAACACTCGCTGTTCCGTTCGAACCCCTTCTCAAACAGAACCCTGAATATCGCAGCTGTTTTCGCTGTTGTCATGACATCCCTGGTGCTTTTCACACCGGCGGCATCGCTTTTTGAGCTGGCAGTTCTTCCCGCTTATGCCTATCTTGCGGGAATCGGACTCGCACTTGCTTCAATACCGGTAATGGAGATTGAAAAAGCAATCAGAAACGGAAAGAAAAACTGACCATTGAACAGAAGACCGGGTTTTACCCGGTCTTTTTTGTGTTTTATCATGTGCTGAGGTCTGTTCACAATGTTGGGTAGACTTTTGACTGACAAAACGATTATACTGTATAAGCATAAGTGGGGGTGAAGATCATGTATATTGTCAGTCCTTCCATACTTTCAGCGGACTTCACGATACTCGGTTCCGAGTGTACGGATGTTCTGAAAGCCGGCGCGCAGTGGATCCATTTTGATGTCATGGACGGTGTCTTTGTTCCCAATATTTCTGTGGGCGTACCTGTCCTGAGAAGTCTGTCGTCCCGCGTAAAAGCATTTTATGATGTGCATCTGATGATTATCGATCCGATAAAATATGTTGATGCATTTGCCGCAGCCGGTGCAGATCTTATTTCATTCCACGTGGAAGCGGAAAGCGACGTCCGTGAGACGATAAAAAGGATTCATGACAGGGGTCTGAAAGCGGGTATCGTTCTGAAGCCTGCCACACCTGCAGAAAGTGTATTCGAGTATATCGAAGATGCTGATATGGTCCTTATAATGACGGTGGAACCGGGATTCGGCGGGCACTCCTTCATGCCCGCCATGCTTCCCAAGATCTCAAAGATCAGGGACAGACCCGCTCACATGG
>R06__coassemble_858_pt1 | contig 10779 bp, 10 predicted proteins | sample R06__metabat2_low_PE_050 | metagenome-assembled genome bin R06 | reverse complement strand
GAAAAGTGCCTGCGTCAGAAAGAAGGGCCTTTGCCTCGTTGGCCAGTTCCTTTTTCTTTTCTACAAATACTCTGTATACCATCCGATTATTCCTTTACAGCTTTCATCGCACGTTCGCCGATGTCATGACGATAGTATTCATTTCCGAAATGAACCTTGTCGACAATGGCATATGCTCCGTCAATAGCATGCTGGAGAGTGTCGGATACTTCGGTGCATCCAAGGACACGTCCTCCGCTTGTCAGCAGTTTTCCGTCTTTCAGTGCTGCTCCGGCCACATAGACCTTTCCGCTCACCTCATCCGGAATCGTGATCTCATAGCCTTTTTCATAGGAAACGGGATATCCCTTGGAAGCCATGATGACACAGCAGGCATATTTGTCGCTGAACTTCACTTCCGTCTCAGCAAGAGTTCCGCTGGTCGTAGCCTGCATGACGGTGAGAAGATCGCATTCCAGAAGAGGAAGCACGACCTGGGTTTCCGGGTCGCCGAATCTGCAGTTGTATTCGATCACCTTGGGACCGTTCTTAGTGATCATGAGTCCGAAGTAAAGGCATCCTTTGAAAGTTCTGCCTTCCTTGTTCATTGCGTCGATCGTAGGAAGGAAAATCTCCTTCATGCATCTGTCCGCAATTTCCTTTGTGTAATAGGGGTTAGGTGCGACAGTGCCCATTCCTCCGGTATTGAGTCCGGTGTCATGGTCTCCCGCCCTCTTGTGGTCCATGGAGGAGATCATCGGTATGACCGTCTTGCCGTCCGTGAACGAAAGGACAGATACTTCGGGTCCTTCGAGGAATTCTTCGATCACGACCCTGAGGCCGCTCTTACCGAATTTTCCGTTCTGCATCATTTCGATGATGGCATCCTTTGCCTCCTGAACGGACTGAGCAATGATAACGCCCTTGCCAAGCGCAAGTCCGTCAGCCTTGACAACAATGGGAGCAGTGAGCGTTTCCACATAGGAAAGAGCCTTGTCCATCTCGTCAAAAGTCTCATATTTTGCCGTGGGAATGCCGTATTTCTTCATGAGGTTCTTGGAGAAAACCTTGCTTCCTTCGATGATAGCGGCATTTGCCCTTGGTCCGAAGCAAGGAATGCCCAGTTTTTCAAGAGCATCGACACAGCCGAGCACCAGCGGATCATCCGGTGCCACGACAGCATAGTCAATGGAATGAGAAGAGGCAAAAGCGCAGATGCCTTCGATATCCTTTGCTCCGATGTTTACGCACTCCGCATCTCTTGCGATTCCGCCGTTTCCAGGCAGTGCATATATTTTTTTGACATTCGGATTTTCTTTGATTTTCTTGATGATGGCGTGTTCGCGGCCGCCTCCGCCTACTACAAGAATATTCATTTTTTCCTCCGGATTAATGATGGAAAAGACGTACGCCGGTGAAAGACATTACCATGCCGTACTTGTCTGCAGTCTCGATGACGTTATCGTCTCTGATGGATCCGCCAGGTTCCACGATATATTCGACGCCGGACTTTCTGCAGCGCTCGACGTTGTCTCCGAACGGGAAGAAAGCGTCTGAGCCGCAGGTAACGCCGCTCTGGGTAGCGATCCATGCTTTTTTCTCTTCGGCAGTAAATACCTCAGGTCTTACCTTAAAGGTCTTCTGCCATTCGCCGTCCCTGAGGACATCATCATATTCATCGGAAAGATAAACATCAATGGCATTGTCCCTGTCGGGTCTGCGGATATTATCAAGGAACTGAAGTCCAAGTACCTTGGGGCTCTGTCTCAGATACCAGTTGTCTGCCTTTGTGCCGGCAAGTCTTGTGCAGTAAATTCTGCTCTGCTGTCCCGCGCCAACGCCGATCGCCTGGCCGTCCTTGACGTAAACGACGGAGTTGGACTGTGTGTATTTGAGAGTGATCAGAGCGACGATCATGTCGATCTTGGCCTGCTCTGTAAGTTCCTTTTTCTGTGTAACGATATTGCCGAGAAGAGATTCATCCAGCTTGATGAAATTATGACCCTGCTCGAAGGTGATTCCGAAGACATCCTTGTTTTCCTTTGCCGCAGGTACATAATCCGGGTCGATCTGGATCACGTTGTAGTTGCCTTTTTTCTTCTTGCCGAGGATCTCGAGAGCCTTTTCGGTATATCCGGGAGCAATGATGCCGTCGGAAACCTCCGGGCTGATGTATCTGGCCGTCGCCTCGTCGCAGATCTCGCTTAGTGCCGCAAAATCACCGTAGGAAGAGAGTCTGTCGGCTCCTCTTGCCCTGATATAGGCGCATGCGATCGGAGAAAGCTCCGCATTCTCCTTGACAAAGTAGATTTTTCTGTCCGTCTCGCTGAGCGGAAGGCCGACAGCGGCGCCGGCAGGAGAAACATGCTTGAAGCTTGCCGCGGAAGGAAGGCCTGTTGCTTCCTTCAGTTCCTTGACAAGCTGCCAGGAGTTCAGTGCATCCAGGAAATTGATATATCCGGGTCTGCCGTTGAGTACTGTGACAGGAAGATCAGAACCGTCCTTCATGAAGATTCTTGCCGGTTTCTGATTGGGGTTGCATCCGTATTTCAGTTGAAGTTCGTTCATTTATCAGTCTCCGAGATTTTTATTGTAGATTTTGACTTCGCCCTTTACGTTTGCGTAAAGAGAGATCTTGTTATCTTTGTTGAGGGCATCCCAGACGGTATCCGCATCCGGTACTTCGATCTCCATGGGTTCGCCGGAATAGGATTTTGTCGTTCCGTCTCCGCAGTAGGTGCTGATGAAATAGCCTTTTCCTTCGGAGATCCCTTCATAGCAGAAGAATTCTCTGGCACATCTGCCGTCGACTCTCTTCAGAATGGACATCTCCACGCTGCCGTCCTCGTTGACGATGGCGGAAATCCTGGGTGTGTAGTTGGGTTCATCCGGCTCGTATTCCCTGGTCATCAGACCTTTCCGGAAATCTCCGAAGTCGCGGATGGTATCGGTCTGGTCGCCGTTGGTGACAACGAGCGCTCCGTTGACATGATGAACGGCATTGTAGATGACAAGGCTCGGGTCCTTCATCTTCTCGGGCTGATATGCCTCAGTCCTGATGCCGTCGTCCGTAAGCTTGAACACGCGGTTGCGGCTGTTCTCGCTCCTGCCCATGATGAAATAATAAACTCTGTCGCTGCCAACCACGATTCCTCTTCCGGGATAGGGGTTGTTCTTGAGAAACTCTACAAAATCAGTCATTTTTACCCTCACATTTATTCTTCAAAATCATGGCAGATACTTTCTCGGCGGATTCAGGAAGAATGATCCATTCAGCCTGTTCCATGACCCTCCTCTGGAGGATCTCGGGGGTATCTCCCTCTTCTATATAAACTGCTTTCTGAGCGATGATTCTGCCGCCATCCGGGACTTCGTTCACGAAATGCACCGTCGCGCCGGTAACCTTGACACCATAGGCCAGTGCCGCCTCATGCACGTGAAGTCCGTAGAAACCCTTTCCGCAGAAAGATGGGATCAGAGACGGATGGACGTTGATGATGCGGTTCGCATAGCGTCCCGTAAATTTCTCGGTAAGAATGTTCATGAATCCCGCAAGAACGATGAGTTCAATCCCGTTTTCCTCGAGAAGTTCAATCAGTCTGTCTTCGAATCCGTCCTGACCGCCGCAGGACTTTCTTGTAACTACGGCCGTCGGAATGCCGGCGTTCTGGGCTCTGGTAAGCGCATAAGCATCCCGGACATTAGAAACAACAAGTCTGATTTCTCCGCTTTTGATGATCCCGCTCTTTTCAGCGTTGATGAGCGCCTGAAGATTGGTGCCGCCGCCGGATACAAATACCGCAATCTTTGTTTTTTCCATATCCAGCCTCGGTCAGTCAATAATGATCTTATCTTCGCTCTTGACGACCTCGCCGATGACATAAGCATCGACGCCGTTTGCCTTATAGGTTTCGATTGCCTTGTCTGCCGTCTCCTTGGAAACGATGCAGCACATGCCGACGCCCATGTTGTAGGTGTTGAACATGTCTCTCTCGTCTACTTTTCCCTTCTCCTCGATGATCTTGAAGATAGGAGGAATCTTTACGGCAGCCTTTTCGATCTTTGCGCCGAGGCCTTCCGGAATGCTTCTGGGGATGTTCTCATAGAAGCCGCCTCCGGTGATATGGCTGAGACCGTGGATATCGGCTGCCTCGAGCGCCGCAAGGACCGGCTTCACATAGATCTTTGTCGGAGTAAGGAGAGCTTCGCCGATTGACATGCCGAGTTCAGGATAATATTCATTGAGATTGCAGTTCTCTACGTCGAAAACCTTTCTGACAAGAGAATAGCCGTTGCTGTGGACGCCTGTGGAAGGAAGGGCAAGGACAACGTCTCCTGCCTTCATATTGGAACGGTTGATGAACTTTTCCCTGTCTCCGATACCGACGCTGAAACCGGCAAGGTCATAATCGTCGGGTGCCATGGTTCCGGGATGCTCGGCCGTCTCACCGCCGATGAGAGCGCATCCTGCCTGGATGCATCCCTCGGCGACACCCTTGACCAGAGTGGCGACCTTCTGAGCGTCATTCTTTCCGATGGCAATATAGTCAAGGAAGAAAATGGGCTTGGCACCGATGCAGATGACATCGTTGACGCACATCGCAACGCAGTCGATGCCGACGGTATCATGCTTGTCCATGAGCTGTGCGATGCGGAGCTTGGTACCGACTCCGTCCGTACCGGAAACGAGGACAGGGTCCTTCATTCCTGCAGTATCTGCACGGAAAAGGCCTGCGAAGTCTCCGATTTCGGAGCAGCATCCGGGAATGTTAGTCTTCTCAACATACTGCTTCATAAGTCTTACGCCTTCATATCCGGCTGTAATGTCTACGCCGGCTGCGGAATATGCCGCTGATCTGGAATCTACGCTCATTTTGTCTCCTCTTTCTTGAATTTGGGTGATTCTGAAATTTTTCTCTCGAATTTATTCTTGCAGCTGCAGGTCTCATCCGGGACTTCGGTAGGATAGTTTCCGTCAAAGCATGCGGTACAGAAACGGTCCTCGTCGTCCAGGAAGGAAGTGACGGCTTTTTTGATGCCGGGGATGCTGATATAAGCGAGGGAGTCGACACCGATAAAATCTCTTATTTCCTCGATCGAGTGCCCGACGGCAATGAGATTTTCGCGGGAATCGATGTCCACGCCGTAATAACAGGGATTGATGAAAGGAGGTGCCGCAATCCTCATGTGGATTTCCTTTGCGCCGGCTTCCCTGATGGACTGGATCAGTCTTCTTGATGTCGTGCCCCTGACAATGGAGTCATCGACGAGGATGACGCGTTTGCCGTTGACGACTTCCCTGATCGGATTGAGTTTGATTCTGACCTTGTCTTCACGGCTCGCCTGTCCGGGAGCAATGAAGGTCCTGGCAATATATTTGTTCTTCACAAGTCCGATTTCATAAGGAATGCCGGATTTAGAGGCATATCCCACGGCTGCATCAAGTCCGGAGTCCGGAGCACCGCTCACGATATCGGCTTCAACAGGATGCTCCTGGGAAAGGATCTCTCCTGCCCTGAACCTGGCCATATGAACGCTCTTTCCGTCGATCACGGAATCGGGGCGTGCAAAGTAGATATATTCGAAAATGCAGAGACTGCGCTTCATGCTCTCGCAGTGATCTCTCATGCTGCGGATGCCGTTTTTATCGAAAATGACGATCTCGCCGGGATCGACATCGCGGACAAACTTTGCGCCGACGGTTTCGAGGGCACAGCTCTCGGATGCGACGATGTATCTGCCGTCCGGTGTCCTGCCGTAGCAGAGAGGTCTCATTCCCCTGGGGTCACGGACCGCAATCAGCTTTGCAGGCGACATGACGACAAGCGAATAGGCTCCCTCGATCCTGTTCATGGTTCTGTTCACCGCTTCTTCGATGGAAGGAGCGGAAAGGCGCTCTTCGGTGATGATGTAGGAAATGATCTCGGTATCGGAGGAGGTGTGGAAGATGGAACCCTTGAGTTCCAGTTCGGTGCGGAGCTCCGACGAATTGACCAGATTTCCGTTATGGGCGAGGGCCATGTTGCCCTTGATGTGGTTGACTACGATCGGCTGAGCATTTTCTCTGCCGTTGGAACCGGTCGTGCAGTATCTGACGTGACCGATGCCCATATTGCCGTATCCGAGGGAATCCAGCCTGTCCTGCGTGAATACGGTATTGACGAGGCCCACATCCTTATGATGTGTGAAAACACCGTCATCGTTGATGACGATGCCGCAGGCTTCCTGTCCCCTGTGCTGAAGAGCAAAAAGCCCATAATATATCGTGCTGGCGATGTTGTCTTTTTCCGGAGCCCAGACTCCGAATACACCGCATTCTTCTCTAAGTTCTCCCATGTGAACCCTTTCAGAATTATTTGTTGAATTCTTCGCAGACAGCCTTGTCCTTTTCGAGAACCTTGGCGGCTGCGGCGGCACGCTTGTCTTCCAGTTTCTTGGCGAGAGCTTCATCGGAAAGAGCGATGATCTCTGCTGCGAGGAGTGCTGCGTTTGCCCCTCCGTTGATTGCAACAGTGGCGACAGGAATGCCGGATGGCATCATGACCGTTGCAAGGAGTGCATCCATTCCGTCAAGAACAGCAGACTTGCAGGGAATGCCTATGACCGGAAGCGTTGTATTTGCTGCAATGACGCCTGCGAGATGAGCGGCCATGCCAGCTGCGGCAATGATTACGCCGAAGCCGTTGGCCTTTGCGTTCCTCGAAAAGTCTATGGCCTGGTCCGGCGTCCTGTGGGCTGAATAGACATGGACTTCGAAAGGGATTTCAAGTTCTGCAAGCGCATCGGTTGCTTTGCGAATAATCGGCAGATCGCTGTCACTGCCCATGACAATTCCTACTTTTTTCATTTTTACACCTCAATATTTACTTTGAAATTTGAGCCCGCCAAACAAAAAAGGGCGCACTTAGCTTCTGCAGTTAAGTGCGCCCAGACGGTCGGCAGAAATGTCCCGCGTTTTCTGCTCCTCTGTGGTGCTCCACAATTATCCGTCAGTCACAGAAAACGTATTATTTTTACAGCCTAATTATACATACGGCTGTAACTTTCAGTCAATGAACGACGCCTCCAAAAATAGATTGTCAAAAACCAAAAGAACAGTAAATATTGCCGAATAAGTTACGGAGTTAACAAAAAAGGACGTCCGAAGACGTCCGATTGTTATCAATTCACAGCTGAGAAAGAAGAAACGCGCTCCATAACGGAAGAGTGATAACCGAGAGAAGAGTTGACAGGACCACATTGTTGGCCGCAGCCACCTCATCGGCACCGTACTGTGCGGCAAGGATGGATGTCGTGCTTCCGGAAGGAGTCGCCGTGAGCAGCGTGCAGACGCCCGTCACGTAGGGGTCCACTCCGAAAATCCTGCAGCCGACGTAGACAATGACCGGAGCAAAAATCAGCCTCATGAAGGCGGCATAGAACTGATGCCAGTTGAGAAGCGCCTTGAAGTCAATATCCACGAGGATCGTTCCGATATAGATCATGACCATCGCGGTATTGCATCTGCCCGCAGTGGAGATCGTGCTCTTGATGACTTCGGGAAGCTGGATCTGCGTGATCATGAGGAAGGTGCCGATATAAAGGCCTATGATGCAGGGATGTTTCAGTACCTTTTTGATTGCCTTCCAGACATTTCCTTCGTCTTTAGAAAAATAGGTCATACCAGCAGTCCACATCACAAATCGCTGCGGTATGAGAAAAATAGCGGCATGAACGGAGCCGAGACTGCCGAACACACCTTCACACAGAGGATTGCCCATGAATCCGGCATTCGGGCAGACCATGCCGTACTGATATACCGGTTTCTCCGTTTTGCTCATCATGTTGTAGCAGAATGTTGCAATGACGACCTGAAGGACGTTGATAATCAGCGCAATGAAAAAAATCTTTCCGGATGTCGCCCAGAAATCATCACCTGTATCGATCAGAAAAGAATTGATGATGTAGCACGGCATAATAAAATAAAGAAGGACATTGACAAAGGACTTCTTGCCGGCCTTGTTCATCAGTCCGGTTTTCATCAGAAGGAAACCGGCTGCCATCAGCAGGAACATCATGCCCATCAGATTGAAAAGAGAAATAAACATGGGAAATACCTCAAAACCAGATAACAAATTAAATCAAGCTGAAATATTAACACAATGTCAGGAAAAATTAAAGGATTTCCGGCAGGCAATTTGACTTAAATCCAAAGTCGGTGCATACTTTCTTGCGGAAAAGAGGATATCAGATGGACAAGACAAATGTTATGAGACTTCTTGACCAGAAGAAGATCAGATACGAAAGCTTCTGCTACGCAGACACTCAGGAAACCAACGGAGAAAAAGTTGCCGCGATCCTTGGCCAGAATCCGGACCAGGTCTTCAAGACGCTTGTGACCGTGGGGGCTTCCAAAAGGAACTACGTATTTGTCGTCCCGGTGAACAAGGAACTCGATCTGAAAAAAGCAGCAAAATCGGTCGGTGAAAAAAACATCGAAATGATCAAATCGAAAGAGCTGCTCCCTCTGACAGGATACATACACGGAGGATGTTCCCCCATTGGAATGAAGAAACTGCTGAGAACGACGGTAGATGCCACTGCTCAGAATTTCGAAAAGATATTTTTCAGTGCCGGGAAAATCGGATATCAGGTATGCATTCCCCTGTCAGACCTTCAGAAGATGATCCCCCTTCAGCTGGCGGACATAACAACAGAAAAACATGACTGATACTCCTCCTCAAATCAAATGACAGAATATATCTGTCCGACAATCAGGAGAAGAAAATGGTATATATCATCGATACCGAAAACGTTGGCAACGGATGGATCGGCCTTGCCATCGACGAGCATTCCAAGAATCCGGATTCAAAATTCATCATCACCTATACGGACCGTACTCCCCGCCCTACCTATGACGATCTTCAGGCAGTGGCGACAAGACTTAACGGCTGCATCGACTTCTGCAAGTGCATGAACGGAAAGATGAACGCACTGGATTTCCACATTGTTGCGATCATCGGCATTCTTGCCATGAGAAACAAAGAAGAAAAATACGCCGTCATTTCCAATGACATGGGGTTCGACGATGCCATCAGCACCTACCGTGCGGCAGGCGTGAACATCACGAGGATTCCCTGCAGCAACAAGCCCTGCGTTCAGGAAACGGCCCAGCCCCTTCCCGAAGTTCTGCATCCCGCGGAAAAAACGGCAGCGCCCGCACCCGCAGTCCGGAACGACGTGATCCGGAATGACGAGATCAAAGCGTATGAACAGATTTCCCTGAAGCCGGCATCAGAATCGAAATCCGAACCGGTCCGCGAGGAGAAAAAGGAAGTTCCTCACGAAGAGAAGAAGGAAACTCCTCACGATGAGAAAAAAGAGATTCCTCATGAGGAGAAAAAGGAAACAGCCCATGAGACTCAGTCCTCCCTTCCCACCAAGCAGCAGCTGGAAACCCTGAAGAAAAAGCAGCGCAGCTTTCTCATCAAGACCTGCTCAGTACCCGGAACCATGGCCGAGGTCATCAGGCACTCCCTCATGAAAGGTCTGGATGCCACAGAGAAAAACATCCTTTCCAGCAATGCCAAGGCTTTTCAGGAAGCCGGCAAGAAACAGGAAGCCATCAAAGGCATAAAAGAACACTACGAAGAATACACAAAGCTTTCCTGGTAAAAGTTCACACAAAAAAGCCCGTCTTAGACGGGCTTTGCTTTTTATCCGGAATTATGCGTTAAATACGTACTTATCGAGACGGTCAAATGCTTCCTTGACTCTGGAGAGCGGGAGCGCAAGGTTGATTCTCAGATGGCATTCGCCGTGGAACATGCGACCATCCTGGAGAGCAACGCCGCAGTCCCAGCAGGCCTTTTCGACATCTTCGATCGTTTTGCCGTGCTTTGCGCACCACTCTGTGCAGTCAACGAAGAGCATGTATGTACCCTGGGGCTTGCATACCTTGACACCCTCGAAATGGTCTGCAATATACTTGCATGCATAATCGACGTTGCCTGTGATTGTCTCGCAGAGTTCATCGACCCACTGATATCCTTCGGGCTTGTAGGCACCGATAAGTCCGTACATGGAAAGAACGTTCTCGCCGTTGTAGTGGCTGAGAGAGGACTCTTTTGCATGGCGGTCCATAAGTGTCTTGTTATAGATGATGTGATAGCTTCCGACAAGACCTGCAAGGTTGAAAGTCTTGGAAGGAGCATACATTGCAATGGTGTTCTGTCTAGCATATTCGTTGACGGACTGTGTGGGGATGTGCTTGTTGCCGTTTACAATGATATCGGACCAGATCTCATCGGATACGATCTTGACATCGTATTTCTCGAAGATCTCCATAGCCTTCTCAAGTTCCCACTTCTCCCAGACACGGCCGCAGGGGTTGTGAGGAGAGCACCAAACCGTTGCATGGATGTGGTTCTTCTTGATCTTTTCTTCCATGTCTTCGAAATCAAGACGCCATACGCCGTTCTCATCGATTTTCATCGGGTTGAGAACGATGTGATAGCCGTTGTTCTCAAGGCTTCCTGTAAATCCGATATAGGTCGGAGACTGAAGAAGAACGTTATCTCCCTTGGAGCAGAAGATATTCAGAGCAGAAACGACGCCGCCGAGAACACCGTTCTCATAGCCGATGTTTTCCTTTGCCAGACCCTGGACTCCGTTTCTCTTCTCCTGCCATGCGATGATCTCGTCATAATATTCAGGTCTCGGAGCAAAATATCCGAAATGGGGCTTCTTCACACGCTCAATGATTGCTTCCTGAATAGTAGGAACACAGGGGAAGTTCATGTCTGCAACCCACATAGGAAT
>R06__coassemble_814_pt1 | contig 11081 bp, 12 predicted proteins | sample R06__metabat2_low_PE_050 | metagenome-assembled genome bin R06 | reverse complement strand
CGAAGATGCTGATATGGTCCTTATAATGACGGTGGAACCGGGATTCGGCGGGCAGTCCTTGATGGCCGACATGCTTCCCAAGATCTCAAACATCAGGGACAGAGCCGCTCAGATGGGGAAAAGCGATCTTCTTATCGAAGTGGACGGCGGCATTGATGACCGGACGGTATCTATGGTGTCCGCAGCCGGTGCAAACACTTTTGTGGCCGGTTCCTATATATTCAAGAAAAAAGACAGGGCGGAAGCAATCGGAAAGCTTTTCGCCAATGCGGAGAATAAATAAACATTATGGCATTTACGATTGTAAAACCTAAAAAGCTTCATGCCGGATTCCGTACTTTCAGGGACTATCTGGTCACAATGCTTGCTTTCATTGCGCTTTCCTTTTTCGTTTACGGCTGGAGAGTGATCCTGATGTTTGCGATTGCGGCCTTGACGGCACTTTTCTGTGATGTTGCCGCTGCCCTCCTGCGGGGGCAGAATCTTGATATCACGGATATTTCAAGCGTCACCTTTGCCTGGATATTCACGATGCTCATGCCGGCTTCCATCAGTTACGGTGTTCTTATCCTCGGCATATGCGTCACTCTTCTTCTCGGCAAGCATGCTTTCGGCGGATACGGACACTATCCCTTCCATCCTGTGGCATTCGGATATGCTTTTACGGCAATCTGTTTTACGGATGATGTGTTCCTTTATCCGGAACATTCTTCGGATCTAGGGCTGGGATGGACGGTAGATACGGAACTGATGAATTCTCCGGCATATATGCTCAGACAGGGCGGGGATCCTGGGATCAGCAGGACGGATCTTCTCCTCGGAAATTTTGAAGGTCCTATCGGTGCCGGCTTCTGCCTGGTTGCCCTGGCCTGCATCGTTCTTCTTATCGTTCATAAGGCTACGACATGGCATGTCCCTGCCGGTTTCGCCGTTACATGCGCCGTGTGGGCGGTCCTGCTCCCGCGTATATCGGTATCTGCTTTCGATTCTGTCATACTGGAAATGAGCACCGGCACTATTCCGTTTGCGGCAGCCTACCTTGTTGCCGAACCGACGAGCTGCCCGAAAAACAAAACGGCGAAAGTCATTTACGGAATCGTGCTCGGCATAGTCACCATGCTTTATTCGAGATACGGTGCCTACGAAAGCGGCGTATGCTTTGCGCTTCTTATCTGCAGTCCGTTTGTGTACTGGATCGACAGATTCATAGGAACCGGAAGGTTTGCAAGGAGGAAGGGAAAAGATGCTGTTTAACAGACGGGATCAGTCGGACAGATCAAAACCGAAATCCTATATCGCCCTGAGTTCCGAAGAGGCACAGCAGTATGAATTTGTTGTCCTGAACAATCCGGTCTTCATGCAGGGATTTGCACTGGCACCGATCATTGCTGTCTGTACAGACGTACGTACGGCTCTCATGTTTGCCATGGTCGGCTCCATCATTATCTATCCGACAAGAATCATCGGAGATCTTACGGTCGGCTATATAAAAACAAGACTGAGAATTATGATCTATGCGCTTACCGGAGCCATTTTCACCATTCCGGCCCTGCTTCTTGCGTATCACACCTTTGAAACGGATTTCATCGTTGCGGGAATTTATCTTCTTATGCTTTTCCTTGATCAGGCGGTCACCTGGAGATCCGGCGTAGCCAGAAGAGAGGGCATCAGAGTCATTTTCTGGAATGCCTTTAAGACGATTCTCGGGTACAGTCTTTCCGTATGTCTGATCGGCACTCTGAGAGAGTTCCTGGCTTTCGGGAGTTTTGCGGATATGAAGCTCCTTTCAGCGGGTCCGCTTCCTATTGCCTCGACGGTACCGGGAGGTTTCCTTATTGTGGGAATAATCGCCGCTGCATGGCAGAAATTCAGTGATATCGCCAAGAAACTGTTTTTCATGGGAGGGAAGAAAAATGCAAAATAAATTCATCAGCATTTTATCCGAACTTTTCAGTGCCGTGATTGCCGGCATGTTTGTTCAGAACATCATGCTTGCCAGAGCTTCGGGACTTGACAGGACCAGGCAGATGGGAGAAGACAGCGATGAACGCATTTTCCTTATGCTGCAGTTTTTCTGCAGCCTTGTTTCCTCTATCCTTTTCTGGCTCATTCACAGATATCTTCTTCCTCTTATCGATCTGTCCGGTCTTTTCGGACTGCCCGAATATTATTCCAGGGCTTTCCTTTGGCCGGTCATCATGGCAGTGGTCCTGAGCGCGGTATTCATGATCACTTTTGTCATGGTCGTGAAGCTTGCTCCTTACGAATACGTGACAAGTGCCGCAAGACAGCTTCCGTTTGCCGCATTCAACAATTTCCTGGTCTGCGTTATTTTTGTCGGCATATCCAACAACTACGGACTTGGACGTTTTCTTGCCTATACTTTCGGCAGCAATATCGGTTATGTTCTTGCCAACATAGCGATAAGGGAGGGAAACAGGAAAATCCAGAACAAGGAGATACCGGCAGCATTCCGCGGTCTTCCCGCGACGATTCTTTATCTTTCCGGGCTTGCCATGGCTGTATACGCGATGTCCGGCCATGATCTGTCCTCCCTCATGTAAAAATATTTCTGCTTGCTGTTGACAATTCAGCGGTGGAATTATATAATATCTTTTGCTTGAGAGAAATGCGTCTTTAGCTCAGCTGGATAGAGCGTCTGGCTACGGACCAGAAGGTCGAGGATTCGAATTCTTCAAGGCGCACCATGAGAACGAACAGAAATGTTCGTTCTTTTTTGTTGCATGACAAAACGGATGACGTTTATACTAAAATAAAATCAATGAAATATGGGGGCGGAAAGAAAAATGTATAAACTTTGGAATATGCTCAATGAAATGAAGAATATGAAGTGGGTGGATCTTACACACCCGCTCAACAACGACAGCCCGTACTGGGCCGGAATTCCCGACGGATCGGTTGAACTTGGGAAGACGGTATTTGACTGGGGCAATCCCATGCTGGAATGCAGAATTCAGACCTTCAAGTTCCCGGGACAGTTTGGAACCCACATTGATTTTCCGGCGCATTTTATCCATGACGGCGCTCTTTCCGACTCTTTCGGACCTGCGGATGCCGCATTCCCGCTCTGTGTGATCGATATTACTGAGAAGGTGAAGAAGGACTGCCATTATTCCGTACAGGTCGAAGATATCAGGGAATATGAGGCAAAATACGGAAATATTCCTGACGGTGCTTTTGTTGCCCTCAGGACGGACTGGTCCAGAAACTGGCCGGATATGAATAAGCTTTCGGGCATTGCCGAAGACGGAAGCGAAAATTTCCCGGGCTGGTCACTTCCCGCTCTGAAGTATATCTACGAAGAGAGAAACGCCGCTGCAAACGGACATGAAACGCTGGACACCGATGCCTCTGCCGAGGCTGCCAAAGCCGGAGATCTTGCCTGCGAGAGATACGTCCTTTCCAAGGGAAAGATACAGATCGAGGTCCTCTGCAATCTGGACCAGGTCGCACCTGCCGGCGCAATTGCATTCGCCGCATGGCCCCATATCGAAAAGGCTGTCGGCCTTCCCGTTCGCATGTGGGCAATTACAGAATAATTTAACGGATATGAAAAGAGCTGCAGGCATCTGTCTGCAGCTCTTCTTTGTTCAGTGAATTTTTCTTGCTTCGAGATAATATCGCTTTTCGTTTGCGGTACCGAGAGAGAAACTTTTTCTGACGAAGATTCCGTTTTTCTCGATCGTCTCAAAGAAAGAGTCCCGCGGGAACTCACCGAAGACGATGCTGAGTCTGTCCGGAGCGTTTCCGAGCTTTCGGCACTCTTCTTCGCCGTGTATATATTCAAGTTCAGCTTCCGGATGGGAGCTGAGCCAGAGATCAAGCTTCGGCTGCAGTGTCTGAAGGGATTCGGGATGCTCTGCGTCAAAGCCGATCTCTTTCTGCACCTGTTCCGGATCTACGTGATACAGAAGCCTGTGGATCGGATGGAAACTCAGTCCTTTGTCGTAGATATTGACGACTTCCGCCAGGGCAAAGCGCATCGGATGGTTCTCACGTTCTTCGTCGCTGAGCGATTTCTTTATTTCGTCCCAACAGGCCTTTGCAGCCGCAAGACTGTGGTTTCCGTCTCCCATCGCAAAAAGGAAACCGTCGTTACTTTTCCTGTACAGATGGTCAAAAACGTCATATACGCCCTTGCAGGCCGATTCTGAAGAGAGATGATATCCCTCTATTCTGCCGCCGCCCTGCATTAGATTGAAATCGTAGAGCTTTGCGGCGGAAGCGGCTTCTGCTTCCATGACCTTTTCGAGCAGGAAATCCCGGTCATCGATAAGAACCAGTATATGAGGCAGTTCGAGAGGAGCGTTTCTCCTTATTTTAATTCTTGCGGGGAGGCGTTCTTTTACGGTTGCTTCCGTGGCGCGGATGAGCATCTTGTTACCGGGCTCGAAACTGTAATTTTCCAGGTCAAGAGCCAGGACGAGGCCTTTCCGGATGCCGGTGGCAGTGTGTCTTTTTACATAAACAAAGCCTTCGCCGATATTTTTCAGGATGCCGGAATCGATATACTGCTGCATGGTCCTGCAGATATCTTCATCTGTGGCTTTCCGGTTATTCAGTTCCGCTTCGGGAAGTATCATGTTCAGAGCGGAAGGTGCATCGCCTACGCTTTCTCTGGTCTGCTGCCAGTATTCCGGTTCAGCGGAATGCTGGTCGCAGGCAATCACTGCATATCTGGAATAGTCCGAAGAAGCAGGGAGAAGGATCTCCGGGATCTTGACTCCGTATTTCCGGAGTTCTTTTCTGTAGTCTGTCATTTGCCGATGACCCTTGTTCTGAGGACGCCGTCGATGGCATTGATCTTTGCCAGTTCCGTTTCCGAAATCATGGTATCGGTGTCAATAAGCGTATAGGCATACTGTCCGCGGCCCTTGTTGATCATGTGCTCGATGTTGTATCCGGCATCGCCGAGAACGGCAGTGATCCTGCCGACCATGTTGCTTACATTTCTGTTGATGACGGCAAGTCTGCAGGAACCAAGCCTCGGGAGGGAGCAGGCGGGAAGGTTTACGGAATTGGAAATATTTCCATTCTGCAGATAATCGTCGAGTTCCGCAGCAGCCATTGCCGCACAGTTTTCCTCGGATTCGGGAGTGGAGGCTCCGAGATGGGGAAGAACAGTGACGCCTTCCAGTCCGATCAGGTTATCCTGGGCAAAGTCTGTGACATAAGCGCGGATCTTGCCGCTGGTGACAGCATTTTCTATGGCAACGGGGTCAACCAGACCGCCTCTTGCGAAGTTGAGGACAGCGACATCTTCCTTCATCATTGCGATTGTTTTGGCATTGATGGTGTTCTTTGTTTCGTCATTGAGCGGAACATGAATGGTAATATAGTCGCATTCCCTGAAAATATTGTTTACATCTGTGGTAATTCTGACTTTCGGGGAAAGCTTGAGAGCGGAATTTACTCCGAGGTAGGGGTCGTATCCGAGGACATCCATGTCAAGGCCGTTTATTGCAGCATTGGCTACAAGTACGCCGATGGCACCAAGGCCGATGACGCCGAGCTTTTTGCCAGCAACTTCAGGACCGACGAAATTCTTTTTGGCTTTTTCAGCGAGTTTCTCGATGTTTTCCTCGCCGGACTTCTTGGCGTTGATGACCCATTCAGCGCCCGGGATGATCTTGCGGCAGGAAAGGAGAAGGCCGCAGAGGACCAGTTCCTTGACTGCGTTTGCGTTTGCACCCGGGGTATTGAAGACGACGATGCCCTCTTCGGTGCATCTGTCTATCGGAATGTTGTTTGTGCCGGCGCCTGCTCTTGCGATGGCAAGAAGTTCCTTCGGGAATTCTGCATTCTGAAGGTCTGCGGAGCGGACAAGAGCTCCGTCATAGTTTTCCATATCGGCGGAAACTGCATATTTGTCTCCTGTGAGTTTATTGAAGATCACATTGGAGATGTTGTTAAAAGTCTTGATATTGTACATTTAAGATTACTCCCTGATGCCTTTCTCAAAATCGGTCATGCACTGAACGAGCTTTTCCACGCCCTCGACAGGCATTGCGTTGTAAATGGAGGCTCTGCATCCGCCGACGCTTCTGTGTCCTTTGACGTTGATCATGCCGCGTCCGGTGCACATCTTGATGAAGGCAGCGGTGAGATCCTCATCCGGAAGACGGAAGGTGACGTTCATGAGAGAGCGGTCTTTCTTTGCGGCAACGGGTGTAAACATGCTGGAGGCATCGAGATAATCATAGAGAAGAGAGGATTTCTTTCTGTTTATCTTTTCGAGTTCCTTGACGCCGCCCATTTTTTCAACCCAGCTGAACATGAGCCCCGCCATGTAGATGGCGAATGCCGGGGGTGTATTGTACATGGAGCCGTTCTTTGCCATGAGGTCATATCTGAGCATGGAAGGCACTATGGGATCGATATCCTCGCGGACGAGATCCTTGCGGATGATAACGACAGTGAGGCCTGCGATACCCATGTTTTTCTGGGCTCCGGCATATACAAGGCCGAATCTGTTCACGTCAAATTCTTTTCCGAGAATCGTGGAGGAAAGATCACAGATGAGCATTTTGTCGCCCACGTCCGGAAGGGTATTGTATGTGGTTCCGAAAATAGTGTTGTTTCCGCAGATATGAACGTATTTTGCATCAGCAGGTACCATGTCGGGAGTGATCTCGGGGATCTCGGCATAATTGGTTGCCTTTCCGTCGGTGATGGCCACTGCATTGCACCAGCGCTTGGCTTCGTTATAGGCTTTCTTTGAGAACTGTCCTGTGACTGCATAGGCCGTTGTATCTCCGCGTCCCACAAGGTTCATGGGAATCATGGAGAACTGAAGGGAAGCTCCGCCCTGAAGGAACAGAACGTAATACTCGTCGCTGATATTCATGATGCGTCTCAGTGTGGCTTCCGCATCCTGTATGATGGCCTCATAGGTTTTGCTCCTGTGGGACATTTCCATGACGCTGCTGCCGCAGCCCTTGTAGTTGACAAGATTTTCCTGTGCGTCTTCCAGCACTTCGAGCGGCATCATGGAAGGGCCGGCCGAAAAATTATACAATCGATTCATTTTAATTTCCTCTCTGTGAATTAAAAAAAGCAGGAAGCTTGCCGCTTCCTGCCGTTACTTACTGATTTCCTGCTTTCAGGTCATCTCAGCTGTACAGCACAAAGCGGTCTGCCCCATGATGATGAGGAGACTGAACTAGATGATACTGTACAAACGAAATTGATCATGAAATAAACTCTCTTATCTGAATTTTTATGCAACACAGTTATTCTAAAGCGCGGATAATTGCATGTCAACAGAATTTTACGAGATGCGCCGATAATCCGGTGAATCGAATTCTATGGCCACGCGCTCTCCGTTGATGACGTTTGTCGTAAGCCGGATGGGACGTCCGTTTTCATCCGTGGCTATATCTCTGAGAAGAATGCCGGATGATCCCGGTACAAGGCCAAGCATTTCACATTCCTCGAATGTACACATGCAGAGTTCGACGAAACGTTTGGCGGAACGGATCTCCTTGATGGTTCCGCCGCTGAGCATGGAGGCATTCAGCTGGGATTTGCCGAAATCGAGTTCCAGAAGATAATCAAATTCCGGAAGAATGACGTCGCGGGTGACCATGAGGGGCATTCCGTTTCCGCTGAAGAGTCTGCTGATGCGGATAATCTCGGCTCCTTCGCTGAGACCAAGCTGGGAAGCTTCTTCGGCTGTGGCATTGTCACGTGTCTTGAGCAGCTCTTTTCTGCCGTCTTTTACATTGGCCTCTCTGCATATTTCGGCAAAGCTGGCGGCGCCGATGGAAAGGTGCATCTTCTCGGTCAGTTTGGATACGAAAGTCCCTTTTCCCTGGATCCTGACAAGAAGACCGCGCTGGACGAGTTCATCGAGAGCGGCCCTCACCGTAATGCGGCTGACCTGATATTTTTCTCCGAGTTCACTCTCGGAATTTATTTTCTGCCCCTGGATCCACTTGCCCTTCTGGATATCGCTTTCTATGGCCATTTCAAGCTGCTTGTAAAGCGGTACGGCTGCCGAAGACTTTACTTTGGAACTGATTTTCTTTTTCTTGCTCACTTTTGACTCCATAACATGTTATGACATGTATTATAACATAATATGACAAAATCGCAAGCTGGATTCTAAACGGAAGTGACTTTGAAGTCCGACAGGCAGTCCCTGTCGAGATACCAGTTGTCTTTCCCCGCGGGCGCCATGCATCCGAAATGCCGGCCGGGATTGCTGCGCTTGGCTTTGAACACGTTTCCTTTTACAATACAGCCGTCCGAAAGTGCTGAACAACCGTAAAGTTTATCAATCACGGCAGACGGAACCGTCACCCGGACGCCCCAGTATCCGCCGCGCTCATCCTCTCCGGTGACTCTGGTGCACGGGAGGTCTGAAACTTTCTTTCCGTCGATATACAGGAAGCATTTGTCTTTCGAATTGGCTGCCACCGTTAGGCAGGAGTCGGATACGGAAGGGAAAAAGTCGAAAGTCGCTGCAACCAGCGTATCATTCCCGAGGTCGTCGCTGCTCTCTTCAACATAAGGATGGTCTTCGAATGAGGTGAAATCGAATACGGCACCCGTGCCGTTGATGTATGCCATACGGGTCAGAAGGTACGGCATATAGCTGGTCATTTCCCAGGGATATTCCGTGCAGGGTTTGATCGGGGTCATGTCGAAGATCGACATATCGTCTATCAGCGGAAAATATAACATGGTATTTCCTTTCAGTAATTTTTCATTCTGTCCAGGAGCTTGCTGTATATCGGAAGCATTTCGGGTTCCGAATCCGGACTGAGGATCTGTTCTTCTGTCCTCCACCCGACGGCGCTGTTCTCATCTTTTTTGACGGTCAGCTCATCCTCAGGATCCGCTTCGAGGAGATAGGTCACGTTGAAGTGAAGGTGGGATGAAACTATTTTACCATGTTTTACATGGCTCTTCACCGCAAGGGTCTCGATGGAAATGGGATTCTCAGAAAGTACTCTGAAATTCCGGACGCCGGTTTCTTCCCGGGCTTCCTTCAGCGCAACCGCAAGGAAGTCGGGGTTTCCGTCCGCATGTCCTCCGATCCATGCCCAGGATTTATATATGTTATGAAAGGCAAACAGCACCCGGCTCCTGGTGCTGTCGGTGATCCAGGCACTGCAGGTGAAATGGGCGGCGGCATCTTCACGAGACAGTGCATCATGCCCGGAGGCCAGATACTGCAGGATCTGAGTCCTGTCAGCCTCTTCTCTTTCATCCAGCGGCCGGTATTCGGCAATCGTCTTTTCGGATTTTTCCATTTTCAACCTCGAAAAATATAGTCAATTTACATAATAAATTAGCACAATTCTTGTCACTTCAAAAGAAGCTCCGGTTCTTGTATTCGTGATTTTTTACAGATACAATTGTTGTCAAAGGTAAAAACCTAATTATTTGGAGGTAATTGAAATGCTTAAGCATATTCCTGATTGTCTTTCACCTGAACTTGTCCGCGCACTGGATTCCATCGGACATGGTTCCAAGATCCTTATCGCAGACAGCAACTGCGACATCAACCGTGTAGGCCGTCCCGAAGCATTCCGCATCCGTGCAGACGGAATCAAGGGCGCAGAGCTTCTTGAGGCCATTCTCAAGGTCATTCCTGTTGATGACTATATTCCCAACCCCATCCGCTGCAACCAGCCCCCGGAAGGAAAGAGAATCCCCACCTGCTTCGCAGAGTACGACAAGGTCGTAGCTGAGAGCGAAGAGGCAGCAAAGATGCCCAATGGCATTGATTATCAGGATGGCAAGACTTTCTGGGCCAACACCCCCATTTTTGACCTTGTCATTGCTTCCGGTGAGACACAGCCCTACGGCAACGTCTTCATTCAGAAGGGCGTTTTCTATCCCTGGGCAAAATAACCCGGACAACAGATAGGAGATCTAGAAATGCTGAAGAATATCCCTGACTGCCTGTCCCCTGAACTGGTCTGCGCACTGGATTCTATCGGACATGGCTCCAAGATCCTTATCGCCGATTCCAACTGCGACATCAATTCTCTCGGACATCCGGGAGCATTCCATGTACGTGCAGACGGAATCAAGGGCGCCGAGCTTCTGGAAGCCATTCTCAAGGTTATCCCTGTTGATGACTATATCCCCAATCCGATCCGCTGCAACCAGCCTCCGGAAGGAAAGAGAATCCCCACCTGCTTCGCCGAATACGACAAAGTCGTAGCTGAGAGCGAAGAAGCATCCAAGATGCCCAACGGCATCGATTACCAGGGCGAAGAGTTCTGGGAGTGCGCAGAGTGGCTCGATCTTGTCATCGCTTCCGGCGAGACACAGCCCTACGGAAACATCTTCATTCAAAAAGGTGTTTTCTATCCCTGGGCTAAATAAAAAAACTAAACTGAGAAATCCGTCCGTTTTCAGCAACGGGCGGATTTTTGTGTTCCAAAAAAGGAACCGGTGCAAACGCACCGGTTCCTGTAATCCCGTCTTCAGCGGATGGATTATTTGTTGTTTGTGATGATCTGCATGATCTGGACAGCATTGCTTGCGGCGCCCTTGCGGATCTGATCACCGCAGCACCAGAGTGTAAGACCATGGTCATCTGTAAGGTCTTCCCTGATTCTGCCGACCCATACGAGGTCCTGATCGCTGGTATCAAGAGGAGTGGGGTAATCTCTGCCTTCATAGTCCTCGATAAGACGGCATCCGGGTGCGTTTCTGATGGCTTCCTTTGCCTGTTCGACAGTAACCTTTTCCTTGGTTCTCAGTGTGACTGCGATGGAATGGGAGCGCATGACAGGCACACGTACGCAGGTGCAGGTGACCTTCATGTCAGGCAGATGGAGTATTTTTCTTCCTTCATTCTGCATCTTCATCTCCTCGGTCGTATATACGTTGTCAAGGATGCTTCCGATATGGGGGATGACATTGAGAGCGATCTGTGTCGGGAAGGTCTTGCAGACGATCGGTCTGTTCTCTGCGAGTGCGGACATCTGGTCGGTGAGTTCCTCGAGGCCTCCCTGGCCGGCGCCGGAAACAGCCTGATAGGTGCATGCGATCATGCTCTCAATGGGAGAAATCTTTGCGATTGGAGAAACTGCCAC
>R06__coassemble_807_pt1 | contig 11122 bp, 10 predicted proteins | sample R06__metabat2_low_PE_050 | metagenome-assembled genome bin R06 | reverse complement strand
CGGCAGGGAAAGGGAACCTACGTATGCGAACCGCAGGACCTTGTGGCCGCCTCCGATGCCGTCGGTTTTTCAAAGACCTGCGAAAAAGTCGGAAAAAAGATAGAGAGCACCGTTCTGGAAGCCGGCATGGTATCTCCAAGCGTGAAGGAAGCTTATTTCTTTGGCATCCCGGACAGTGCCATGATCGTGCGCATCCGCAGACTCCGTTTTGCGGACGGACTTCCGGTGGTCATCGAAACCCAGTATTATCCGCCGGAATGCAGGGAACTGATCAATGCGGATCTTACGGGATCCATGACCGAAGTATGTTCCAGGCTTTTCGGTGACGAAACGGGAAACAACGAAAGAACGATCGAAGCATGCCTTGCCAATCCGGAAGAAGCGAGGCTTCTGAATATCGATCCGGGTTCTCCGGTCCTTCTCATCAGGGACAAGGCCGTACGGAAGGACGGAAAAGCGTATTTCATGAGCAAACAGATCCTGGATACTTCAAAACTGAAACTTTATGTATGAACAAAAGGCCGCGCAAGCGGCCTTTTTCAGGTTCAAACTCCGGACGAATTAGGTTATACTTTACATTAAAATATACGTTAATCAGGGGAGAAGAATGAAAGAGACTTCAGATCGGAAACTAAGTATGAAATACATTGCTGTCGTCCTGTGCTGTGCGGGAATCTTTGCCGCACAGTCCGGTACCAGCAACTGTCTCGGAATATTTTACAGTTCTCTTGCGGACCATATCGATTCCGGTGTCGGCACCGTAAGCTTCTTTGTTACTCTGAAAGGGCTCGCCAGTACACTGGTCAATATTCTGATCCCTTACATCATGTACAGGAAAAAAATCATAGGAAAGCTGTTCCTGGCGGGCGGCGTGTGTGAAGCTTGCGGTCTCGCGCTGGCAACGGCGGCTGTGAAGCCGTTCAGTCTCGCGCTGTGTTTTCTTCTTCAGGGAATCGGTGACGGACTGCTCACTTCTCTTATTCTCATTACGGTGCTGCACAACTGGTTCAATAAGGGCGCTGCCACCTGTCTTGCCCTGACCACCTGTTCCAGCGGTCTGTTCGGCGCGGTATTCAATCCGGTCCTGGCTTCTTTCATGACGGCATTCGGATGGCAGAAGGCTCTGCTGTTTCTTGCTGTCTGTGCTTTTGTTCTGACACTTCCGGCTGCTTTTTTCGTTACCCTTACACCGGCGGAAAAGAATGATGTTCCGTACGGTGATGAGGAACTCAGAAAATCGGAGACGGAGAGTACTGCCGCTGCTGCAGGTTCGGTACGTTTCGATTCATCGATGGTGTTCATCTGTACCGTCAGCGTGTTATGTGCCATTTTCCTGTCTCAGGGCATGCATATTTCCACATTCGGCGGAAGCCTGGGGGCTACCGTCGCATTTTCCGCATTGATGACGTCCTGTGCCATGGTGGGAAACATTGTGTTCAAGCTTTCCGCCGGCGTCATGTATGACCGATTCGGCATCCGAAGGACAAACAATCTGATCTTTGCCATTTCCATTGCCGGAGGCATCATTCTTGCTTTTTACAGGAACTGCGACTGGATCCTTCTGGCGGGCTGTTTCCTTTTCGGCGTCAATTACGGTTTCTGCAATATCGGATTTCCGGAACTGGCGCAGCGAGTGTTTAAGAAAGAGGATTATGCGCCGAGATATTCCATTGCCTCCACGACCATGGGACTTGTCTATCAGGCCTGCGGAACCGTTTACGGACTGTTCTATGACTGGACGGGTGCCTATGATCTGACAAATATTCTTTGTCTTGCGGCAATCATAATCTGTGCATTAATCGTAATAATTTATGAAAATCGAAAAGGGATCTCATGAAATATAAAAATCTGTTTTTTGACCTGGACGGGACGCTTACGGATTCCGGTGAAGGGATCATGAAGAGCGTGGCACATGCTTTTGAAAGGCTTGGCATGGATAAACCTTCGGAAACACAGCTCCGTGAATTTGTCGGACCGCCGCTGCGTGCTACTTTCATGCGGTTCGGAGTTCCGGAAAACAGGACCTGGGAAGCTGTAGGATATTACCGCGAGAGGTATAACTCCGTCGGAAAATTTGAGAACCGTGTTTATGACGGCATCGAGGAACTGCTGAAGAAACTGGTGAAGGAAGGATACGGAATTTATGTTGCAACTTCCAAACCGGAGCCGCTTTCCAGGGAGATCATTGACCATTTCGGTCTGACCGGTCATTTCACGTATATTGCAGGAGCCACGCCGGACTGTTCCCGAGAGACCAAATCGGACGTTCTGCGCTATCTTCTTTCGGAAATCGGAGGTGCGGATTCCTGTCTGATGATCGGTGATACGGTCTTTGATATCCTGGGCGCTGCGGAACTGGGAATACCGGGTGCCGGAGTATCCTGGGGATACGGAAACAGGGAGGAAATGCTGAAAGCAGGTGCGATTGCCGTTGCCGGCGACTGTGAAGAACTTTATCGTGTGATTGCAGGGGAAATCTCGGATGAACGATAAGATAGGAAGCATGCTCTTTTCCAAAGTCTATGGATGTCTGGTTTCCAAGGCGGAAAGAAAAGGCAGAGATCGCTCGGAAGTCGACAGGCTGACCTCCTGGCTGACAGGGTATACCTCAGAGGAAATAAGAAATGCGGAAAATACGGCTGTGACGTATTCCGAGTTTTTCAGCAGAGCGCCGGCCATGAATCCGGAGAGACTTTTTTTGAAGGGGACTATCTGCGGCGTCCGGCTGCAGGACATCACCGATCCGTTTGAAAGAGACGTAAGATGCCTCGATAAGCTGGTGGATGAACTGGCAAAAGGCAGGGAAGTCGAAAAGATCCTGGAAAGGAAAGCATAATGATTACACAGATCTATTCCATTCAGACACCGGAAGAAGGAGTCATGTGCGCGGAAAAGGGAGCCGATTATGTCGGTGTGGCGGTTTCGACCGGCGCCGATCTTCCTTCCGAAGTAAGTGTCGAAAAGTGCAAAGAGATCTTCGATGCCATCGGAGACAGGGCAAAGAAGGTCGTGATCGTGGTTACAAAGACGGATGAACCGATCTATGATCCGGTTGCCTATCTGAAACCGGATGTCATCCATCTGTGCGGTTACGACTACATGGCGACTCCTGAGTTCTGCAGAAAGGTCAAGGAACTGGTACCGGGCATTGAAGTGCTGCAGGCAATCGGCGTATGCGATTACAGTTCTGTCGGACAGGCGGTGGAATTTTCAGAATTCTGCGATACCCTGATCCTGGATTCCGTGGACAGAAAGATCAACGGAATCGGTGCTGCAGGCTTCACCCACGACTGGAACATCGACGCTGAGATCGTAAGGAAGGCATCCTGCAAATGCATTCTTGCGGGAGGCCTTGGTCCGGACAACGTCGCTGAAGCAATACGGAAGGTGAGACCCTGGGGCGTGGATTCCTTTACAAAAACCAGTGACAGACTTCCGGACGGCGGAACAAGGAAGAATCCCGAAAAAGTGGAAGCATTTATCAGGAATGCCAGAGCTGCTTTTGCGGAGCTGCAAAAATGAAAAAAGTTCTCTGTATCGGCGACTCCTGTATGGATATTCTCATTCCATACGGCGAAGCAATGCAGGGCCTTCCCGCCGATATCCGGATGAGCTGCGGAGGAACGGCCGCCAATACGGCATCGGGCCTCGGAAGGCTCGGCGTGCCCTGCGCGTTTCTCGGAAAAGCGGGAGACGACTACTCGGGTCGCATGATGAGACAGAGCCTTGTCGATGACGGTGTGGATGTTTCCCATTTCACTCTGGACCGGCAGCTTGTTTCGGTTCAGATCCTCTCCGTCATCGGAAAGGACAGAGACCGTTTCAACTTTCTCATGCCGAAAGAGCGCCCCAGTCATCTTGAAATCTACTCTTCCGATCTGACCGATGATCTTCTGGATTTCGATATCATCCATACTTCCGGCCTCATGCTGTTCGAGGAACCCGCCGCTTCCTCTGTCTGTGCTTTCCTGAAAAAAACAAAACAGGCGGGGAAAACGGTTTCGCTCGATATCAACATGAGGATTGAAACCGGAGGAAGGGATACATCCCGCCTTCTGGAAGCGGTATCCTGCACCGATTATCTCTTCGGTTCTGCAGCTGAGGAACTGATTCCGCTGTCAGGGAAAAAGACCGAAGAGGAGGCTGCCGAATTTTTCATGAGACAGGGATGCACAGTCATCGCCAGGAAAGGAAGCCGCGGTTCAGACCTCTATTCCGCAAACGGGATTTCGCATTGCAGCGGGTTCCGGGTCGATGTCGCGGACACAGTGGGAGCAGGGGACTGTTTCAACAGCGGTTTCCTCTATGCGCTTTCACGGGGTCTTGACGCATCGGAAGCGAACCGGATCGGCTGTGCGGCAGCGGCTCTCAGCCTGCGAAAAAAGGGAGCCAGGAACTGTCCTGAAGAGAAGGAACTGCTTGCTTTCCTCGGGGAGAACTGCGAGAATTGAAAAGGGAACGCATGTCCCGTCAGTATGCGAATAAATTATAACTTTATGGCATTTGAAAAGACCGCACGGCATATTTGCCGATGCGGTCTTCTGCTTTGTCATAGGATGACATCTGTCATAATCCCAGGAATCCGGAAAAATCCCGCCAGACTTTGTCATGCCCGGTTTCATTCAGCACTTCATGGCTCATTCTTTCATAGGAAATCTGTCTGACATCGGTATATCCGCAGGCATGAAGCTGTTTGACGACCGAAGCGGTGCCTTTTCTTCCGCCTGTCACCGGGTCATTGCTGCCGTTTGCCGTCAGAATGGAAAGAAAGTGATTCAAGGCTTTGGCCGGTTCTTTCAGCGCTAGATCCGCGTCCATGACGGTCTTCAGCGCACCGAGAGTATATTTGTATCCGCTGCACAGAGGGTCCTCCCGGAAGGCTTCACGGATGAAAATGTTTTCGCAGGACCAGTCGGTAAAGCCGTTGTCTCCGATTGCGGTCAACAGAGGACTGTATTCCGTATCTTTCCTGTATACAGAGATCAGTCTTCCTAGTGCCGTGCCGGGTTTGGAAGCGGGATAATAGGGCACAGTCCCCGTAAGGATCAGTTTTGTGATCTTTCGGTCGTTTTCCTTCAGATACAGTCTTGCCAGCATGGAACCGAAGGAATGGCCCAGAAGGCAGACCGGTATGCCGGGATTCCGCTTTGAAATCAGGCAGGTCAAAGCAGCCTGATCGTCAACCAGTTCTTTCCATCCGTTCATGTGGCCGAGAGGACAGCTCGCGCTGACCGAAGCGCCGTGTCCGCGAAGATCAGAAATATAAACGGAACAACCTTTTCGGCAGAGATACTCCGCAAAGGGGTAATATCTTTCCTTGTGTTCCTTGCATCCGTGGATAATCTGAAGGCATACGGACGGGGCACCGCATTCGAAGGCGGCGCAGGAAAGTTCCATATTATTCCTTTTCAGACAAAATTCACGCATGTCAGTATTTCACCCATTCCAGACAGAGTCCTTCTGCGGGCATCAGAAAACCTGCTGCGGAACGGTCTTCCGCTTTCAGAATACGGATCATATCCTCCGGCTTTCTTTCTCCTTTTCCGACTTCCACGAGAGTCCCTGTGAGAATCCGGACCATGTGGTTCAGAAATCCGTTTCCGCGGTAGACGATGTCGATCTCGTTGGGAGACGTTTCAAATTGAATGGAATATATGGTCCGGACAGTGGATTTGTCCGCCTTTGCATGTCCGCAGAAACTCCGGAAATCGTGTTCTCCCGTGAGATACGAGGCGGCAGTTTTCATCGCCTCAAGATTGAGCTTTTCTGTGACAGCGGAAAGAAAAGGTTCTTCAAAGACGTTCGGTGTCATGCTGGTCCATATCCTGTAGCGGTAGCATTTTTCAACAGCATTGAGCCGTGCGTGAAATCTCGGGCCGGCCTTCTCCGCAGAGATGACGGCAATGTCGCGGGGAAGGTATTTTGCACAGTAGGATAGGATCTCTTCCGGAGAAAAATCATGTTCCATCCGGACACTGGCAACCTGTCCCTTTGCGTGAACGCCGGCGTCTGTTCTTCCGGACCCGTTGAGGTCGACGGCACGTCCGTCCATTTTTGACAGCACGTCGCTGATTTTCCTGTGGATGGTATCCGGAGTATTGATCTGGCTCTGCCATCCCTTGTATCTGGTCCCTTTATAGGCTATGGTCAGTCTGTAATTTGTCATTTCTGTTTCATGTCCCGTAAACGAATGATATTATTGTGAGGAAGACATATCCGTCCTCATGAAATGATTTTACACCTTTGGTAATTTATATGAATAAAGAAACAATAGAGAGAATCAGAAAATTCAATTCGGACAGGGACTGGGGAAAGTTCCATACGCCGGAAAACCTGGCGAAATCCATCGCAATCGAAGCCGGAGAACTCCTGGAATGTTTTCAGTGGTCGGACAGCAGCAATAAACTGGAAAACGTGAAACGCGAACTTGCCGACGTCATGACCTACTGTGTTGACATGCTGGACTGCCTCGGACTGGATGCGGATGAGATCGTGAACGACAAAATGGATGAGAACGAGGCCAAGTATCCGGTCGAAAAGGCCAGGGGAAATTCCAGAAAATACAATGAACTCTGATGCGGAGAAAAGTCAATGACCAGAAATTTTACTTATTCTGAAGCAAGAACACTGACGAACAGACACCGTGAGATCCTGGACAGGCTGGAGAAAACGGGAGCATCTCTCGAAAGGGAACAGAAGGTGATTGCCTCCAAGATCTCCGCTTCCGACCCGAAGGGTCATCTGGAGCGGCTCATGGAAAGCGAACTTTCCACAGGAGTTCTGCGCCTTTCCGACAGTTATTCCGCTTCGCTTGCTTCCGATCTTGACAGGTATCTGGTGCTGGAAGAAAGAAAAAATGCCGCGGCAAGAGTCCTGTCCTATAACAGAGAGAACGTGGAAACGCTTTGCATGCAGTTATCCTCCTGTTCCAATGCGGTTTCCTGGATGTTTGCGTCGGAAGACAGGAAAAGAGAAGCCTGCGAAGCATATGAGGAACTGCAGGGGATGCTGAACGGCATCTACGGGAAGACTGTCACCGGACTGATGTCAGTTCATGGAAAAAGCAACGTCTTTTCTGGAGCAGCAAGAAACCGGTACATTGAGGTGCTGCAGAGAATTGTTCCATCCTCCTCGGCGGAAAGCAGCTGCATTTCTGCGCTCCTGAATACGTGCAGCCAGCTGAAAAACAGAACGGATGAAGTGAAAGCGGCTGCAGGCCGTTTCGTACAGAACGTGGGAAAAGCGGCGGACGCCCTGATCCGAAAGGAAGCCCTCCAGGTCCTTTCCGGTATTCCTGCGGAAGAACTGAACAAGGAGGGATCCGGTTTCCGGATCAAGACGCTCAAGGATGCGGGCTACGAGACGCTCGCTGATATTTACGGAGCCTCGAAGTACGAACTTGCAAAGATCAACGGCATCAGCGACGAGGCTGCCATGGCAGTCAGGACCGCCGTCCAGCGTTACTATCAGGAAGTTCTGAAACAGGTCAGCATCAAGCTCAACGCCGATGACAGAAATGAGCAATCCACGGCGCTTGTGACCGCAATCTGCAATTACCGAAGGGCCGGTGCCAGCATAGATAGGGCCGAGGAACTGGAATATGAGTACAGTACCGTGATCCAGCCCGAGATTTCGTGCCTGAAGGAAACTTCCTCAGCGGTCAGATGGTTCTGCCTCGTAGACAGTGAAAAGCAGAAGGCACAGAAGGCGTATGCGCTTCTGAAAGAACGGACGGGCGGCGATTTTGCCTCATCCGTATTTTCGATATCCCGTGATATCAACGGAACGCCTGTTTCTGCCGCGGAAGCCTGGGAAGATTTCAACGAAGACAGCATCGGTTACAACAACGTCATAGAGAAGATCCGCCCGGGGTATCTGGAGAGCGGAGAGAGCGTCTACGGACTGCCGGAAGATCTTGCGCTGTCAGTGCAGGATGAGAACGTCTCAAAAGCCGGCCTGAAATGCGAACTCAGACGATATCAGGAATGGGGCGTCAAGTATATCCTCCATCAGGGAAAGGTCCTCCTGGGAGATGAAATGGGCCTTGGAAAGACGGTTCAGGCAATTGCCGCAATGGTAAGCCTGGAAAGCACCGGTGCGACTCATTTCATGGTAGTCTGTCCGGCCAGCGTTCTTGCGAACTGGTGCAAAGAGATCGAAGACAAGAGTACGCTTATAGCTTCGGAGATTCACGGACACGATAAAGAGGAAGAACTGGAAGCCTGGAAGAAGAACGGCGGAGTCGCTGTAACGACCTATGAAACGACCGGAGCCCTCACGCTTCCGGAAGATTTCCGGTACAGCATGCTTGTCGTCGATGAAGCACACTATATCAAGAATCCGGAGGCCAACCGTTCGATCAACGTCAGACGTCTTGCTTCCTCTGCGGACAGGCTTCTTTTCATGACAGGCACCGCACTTGAGAACCGGGTGGATGAGATGATCGAACTGGTCTCGATCCTGAATCCGGAAACAGCAAAAGAGGTGCGGAAGATCGCATTCATGTCGTCCGCACCGGAGTTCCGGGAAAAACTGGCCCCGGTCTATTACAGGCGCAAGCGGGAAGAGGTCCTGCAGGAACTTCCGGATCTCATTGAGAACAAGGAATGGTGCGAACTGGGGAAAGAGGAAAAGAAAGCCTACCAGAAGGCGGTCCTCTCCGGTAATTTCATGGCAATGCGCAGGGTCTCCTGGGATGTGGAGAACCTGGAGAATTCCTCCAAGGCAAAGAGACTGATGGAACTGATCGATGAAGCAGCGGAAGACGGAAGAAAGATCCTCGTATTTTCTTTCTTCACCGATACCATAAAAGCGGTACAGCAGCTGGCGGGGGACAAATGCCTGTCACCGATCCGCGGATCGGTTTCTTCCGAGAGACGTCAGCAGATCATAGAGGAATTCGAAAAGGCACCGGCCGGAACAGTGCTTCCGGCTCAGATCCTGGCAGGCGGCACCGGGCTCAATATTCAGGCCGCCAGCGTCGTCATCATCTGCGAACCCCAGATCAAGCCCTCCATCGAAAACCAGGCCATTTCCAGAGCATACAGAATGGGACAGGCAAGAAACGTTCTTGTCTACAGGCTTCTGGCAAAGGATACCGTAGATGAACGCGTTACCGGCATACTGGCAGAAAAACAGCTTTCTTTCGACGCTTTTGCCGACAAGTCCAAAGCGGGCGAGGAGAGCCTGCAGCTGGATGAGACTACGATAGGCGACATCATTCAGGAGGAAGTGGAACGGATCAGGGCAGAACAGGCGGAGGAGACCTCGGAAAATACTTCGTGTGATTGAATATGTTTGCTGATATAATTTAGAAAATGAGAATGGAGACAGAGTCATGAGTATTAAAGCACTTAACTTCGGTTCACTGAATCTCGATTACACCTATCAGGTGCCTCACTTTGTACTTCCCGGAGAGACGATCACGGCAGTCAGCCAGACGGTCGGCTGCGGCGGAAAAGGCCTCAATCAGTCGATTGCCCTGGCAAAGGCGGGAGTCGAGGTTTATCATGCAGGCTGTGTCGGGCGCGGCGGCGAAATGCTCAGTGAAAAACTGAAAAGCTGCGGTGTCGATCTGTCCTATCTCAGAAAAACGGATACATTTCAGGGAAATGCAATCATTCAGGTGAATGCGGAAGGCCAGAACAATATCATCCTTTACGGCGGCTCCAACCGTGTCGTCAGCGACGAACAGGTACGGGAGACCATCGGTGCCTTTTCCGCAGGAGATTATCTCATCCTTCAGAACGAGATCAACAATATGGGGCTGATACTGGATGAAACAGAGAAAAAAGGACTGAATGCAGTCCTCAATCCTTCTCCTTTTGAGGAATATCTTCTTGGGCTCAACCTGAAAGCGGTGCGCTGGCTTCTTGTCAATGAAGTGGAAGTAAAGCAGTTTACGGGCTGCACCGATCCGGATGAAGCCTGGAAGTTCATCCATTCGAGATACCCGGAAATGAGTGTGGTCATTACTCTCGGCGGCGACGGTGCGGTCTGTTTCAGCGGCAGCGAAAAGGTATTCGAGCCTGCCAGAAAGGTGAAGGCTGTGGATACCACAGCAGCCGGGGATACTTTTACCGGATATTTCATTGCCGGACTTATTGCCGGTCTTTCTCTTGCCGAATGTATGGCACGGGCAACCAAGGCATCTGCAATCTGCGTGACAAGGCACGGTGCTGCCGACAGCATTCCTGTTTCCGATGAGGTCGATCATTTCGACCTGGCATAGTCAGAATAAGTCAATTGTTATCAATTATTCTTTTTTACGCATAAGCGTTTAGAAAGCAGCGGGATGGTAAGCACATTCTACCTTGTTCTCTTTATCGTTTCCTTTATTTATCTGGTCGTGTTCATGATCGAGTTCAGCCAGCATGTCTCGGTCTTCTATCCGCTTCTCTGTCTTGCCATCCTTGTGATGAATTTCGGGTACTGGCAGATCAGCATTGCGGATACGGTGGAAGCGGCATCGTTTCCAACAAAGTTGTTTACATCGGGGCAAGTTTCATCCATCTGCTCATGGTGGCCTGTCTTGCGGAAATCTGCAAGACAGAGGTACCGCGGTTCATGAAGGTGCTCGGGTGTTTCGCGGGTATGGTGATCTTTGCCCTCAATCTCACGGTTGGCAACAGTGACCTGTACTATAAGAACTGTTCAATAGAAGTCGTCAACGGCTGTACGTATCTTGTCCGCGATTACGGACCGACCCATTTCCTTTTTCCCGTTCTGGTCATCTGTGCCATGCTGTACGGAGACTACATTGTCATCAGGGCGCTCCTTGAGAAAAGAAAGGTTTCATTTATCTCCAGTTATTACTCCCTTGGCATTATGGTCATCTGCAACGGCATCTATTTTGCGGAAAAACTTCTCAAACTGAAGTTCGAGCTTCTTCCGCTTGCGTATGTACTGGGCCTTTCCGGAATATTTGTTCTGCTCAGCAGGATCAAGATGTACGACATCACAGGAATCTATGCCGATTCTCTGGAAGGCGGCACCGAATTCGGTTTCATCATTTTCGATTCCAGACTCCGATTTTCCGCGGCAGACGAAAATGCCAGGAGATGGTTCCCGGAACTGAATGAACTTGTGGTCGACGGCATCATCCGCAAATTTGATACAAAGA
>R06__coassemble_800_pt1 | contig 11153 bp, 11 predicted proteins | sample R06__metabat2_low_PE_050 | metagenome-assembled genome bin R06 | reverse complement strand
CTACTTGAGGCGCCAAAGAGGCTGATTCAGTTCCTGAGTCAGCCTTTTCTGTTGCATTCAGCTGTCTTGTGTACACGCAGCTGTGTTCCTTCAACATTACCGCAGGAGCCTTGAGGATTGCTGCTTCATTTTTCTTTCGTTTTGTGATATTCTAAGCAAAGTTACCGCATATCGCAGTATTACGATCGGAGGGATTATATGTATCCGCAGATTCGTCTTTTGAGGAAACAGGCAAAACTGAAGCAGAGTGACGTTGCTGCCTATCTGAACTGTTCTCAGCAGGTTTACAGCAACTATGAACTCGGACAGAGAGATATTTCAACTGCTTCCCTTATCAAACTTGCACAGCTTTACAATACCACTACAGATTATCTTCTCGGACTAAGTACAAAGAGAAACCGTGATTAACATTTTTTATTGGAGTCACTATGTTTACTATTATTTTATGTAAGATCCTGTACTGGATCGGGAGCAAGCTAGGACGCGGAAGCAGCCTTCCCGGTTCCATCTGTTTAAAGCTGAACCCCAGAATTCTGAAAAAACTGAAAATGCCGGACACTGTCATCGCTGTGACGGGATCCAACGGAAAGACTTCAACGACCGCAATGCTTCTGAAGCTCGCCAGGGCGTCTGGAAAAAAGGTCATCTGCAATGCTGAAGGAAGCAATCAGATTGAGGGCGTTACGACCGTACTTCTGACAAATACCAATCCCTTTACCAAAAAGGTAAAGGCGGATGTCGTCATTCTGGAGAGCGACGAAAGGTTCTGCCAGTATTCCTTCCGGGACATGATTCCTACTCACATTGTGATCACCAACCTGTTCAGAGATCAGCTGACAAGAAACGGCAACTGGGAATTCGTCAGGGGAGAACTTGCAAAGGGACTTCCGGCGAGAAGCATGCTGATTCTCAATGCTGACGATCCTGTCTCGGGATCCCTTGCTCAGGGCCATTCAAAGGTAATGTACTATGGCGTTACGGCAGATTATTTCCATGAACCGAAAAACCTGGTTCATGCCTATGACGACGGCGCCTACTGCCCGATCTGCCACGGAAAGATGGATTATAAATACAGACTGACGGGACAGGTCGGCAATTTCTGCTGCAGGTCCTGCGGATTCAGATCCGGAGATGCGGTACACAACGTTACCAGAGTTGAAAACGGCAGCCTTGTCATTGATGGGGAATACAGCATCCGTCCTCAGGTCATGAATACTTCTTTTGCACAGAATATTTCGGCTGCATTCACGGTCGGAACGGAAGTTCTCGGCATGGCACCCGAAGACGTCGCCTCTGTCCTTAACGGACTAGTTCTGGAAAACGGAAGAGTGGTTGAATTTACTCTCGGAGGCAGAAAGGGACATTTCATGCTGACGAAGCATGAAAACTCCATGGCGTACAACGCCGCAATAGCGACAGCCCTCTCCGCCGGCGGCGATGTTACGGTGGCAGTCATTGTTGACAGACTTTCAAGAAAATATGTCGCCAATGACATGTCATGGCTCTGGGACATCGATTTCGAACGTCTTGCGGACAGCAGGGTGAAAAAGATCGTACTTTCCGGCGGATTTGCACATGATCTTGCTTCTAGGTGTCTGCTGGCCGGGATAGACGGTTCAAAACTGACGGTCGAGCCGGATCTTGACAGCATGATGGAGATCCTGAGAAAAGATAAAGACGGGGAACTGTATGTGTTTACCTGCTTTACGGACCAGTATAAATTCCTCAACAGACTGAAGAGAATCAATAAGGAAGAGGCAGAAGCGGCCCTGCAGGAAGAGAAACGGATCAATCTGCAGGAAACGGTTGAATTTGCTGCCGTAAAGGCACCGGAAAAAGAGGAGAGCAAGGAGGAAGCCAAATGATCAAGATTGTTTCTGCTTATCCCGATTTTCTCAACCTGTACGGTGAGTATGCCGCAGTAAAGATCCTTGTCAAAAGGCTGGAAGGCTGCGGAGAACAGGTAGAGTACTGCAGCTTCACCATGGGAGAATACCTGGATTTCAGTGAGGCAACCGTGCTTTACTTCGGTGCGGGAACCGAAGACAGGATGCTTGCCGCTCTTGAAGATTTCAGAAGATACAGAAAAGAATATGGGAATTTCATCATGAACGGCGGACTCGTCGTCGCAAACGGAAATTCCGGTGCCATCTTCTGCGACTCCATAAACGACACCAGAAAGAACATAACCCATGAAGGTATGGGCCTGATTTCCGCAGATGCGGAGATCGTATCCAAGCGCCGCTACGGAGAGGTCATCTGCAGCTGCGACCTTACTCAGTCAAAAATTATCGGAGCGGTCAACAGTTCCATTAATTTCAAGAGAAAAGAAGGTCAGAAGGAGTTCTTCAGGGTGCTCTGGGATTCCTCCGGAAGATTCCCGAAGGAATACAGGGAAGGATTTGAAACGGAGAACGTCATCGCGACCGAGGTTACGGGGCCTCTCCTTTACAGGAATCCCGCGCTCCTCGATGCATTTGCACAGAAGATCTCTAAGAAAGGTCTTCCCAAATGCGAGGCGGACTGGTACAAGGAGATGCAGGAAGGATATATCCATATTGCATCGGAACTGTCCAGGGAGTCTAAAATCGCGTTCTGATAAGAAAAACAAACGCAGGAAATGTTTTCTGTCTTTGCAAAATGAAACGAAAGTGTTTCCTGCGTTTGCATTAATTGCTCTCCTCTGATATAATCAGTAGGCTAAGCATTGGGCATATAAATCCGGGTGTAGCGCAGTTGGTAGCGCGCCTGCTTTGGGAGCAGGATGCCGCAGGTTCGAATCCTGTCACTCGGACCACGGAGATTACGTCTGCCTTGTTTGGCAGACGTAATTTTTTACGTGTAAACGTAAATAGACCGAATATGCGGTGATCTCCCTTTAAAAAAAGGAAGACGGGTCACCGTGTATTTCGTGCGTCCATCAGGAACTATTACTAGTGACAATGAAAGGGGATATCATGGATTACCGCATTGAACATGACTCCATGGGTGAAGTCAGGGTGCCTGCAGACAAGTACTGGGGAGCCCAGACCGAGAGAAGCCATAACAACTTCCCGATTGGAGTCGGCATTGAAACAATGCCGAGAGAAATAACCCATGCATTCGGCATTCTCAAGAAAGCCGCGGCACTGGCCAATCATGAACTTAAACCGGAAAAGATGACGGAACGAAAGCTCGCAGCTATTTCCAAGGCCTGTGACGAGGTAATTTCGGGATCCCTCAATGAACATTTCCCCCTTGTCGTATGGCAGACCGGTTCCGGCACACAGTCCAATATGAACGCCAATGAGGTCATTGCCAACCGCGGAAACGAAATAGCTGGAGAGAAAATCCTTCATCCCAATGACGACATCAATATGTCCCAGTCCTCAAACGATACTTTCCCGACAGCCATGCATATTGCGGCGGTATGCGCTATCGAAGATAAAGTCATTCCCGCAATCGATAAGCTGGTCGATACGATGAAACGACTGGAAAAGGAGAACGAGGGGATCGTCAAGAGCGGCAGAACCCATCTTCAGGATGCCGTGCCGATTGCCTTCTCACAGGAGATCTCCGGATGGAGAAGCAGTCTTGAAAAGGACAGAAAACTTCTGGAAATCGCGCTTCCCGAACTGAAGGAGCTGGCCCTCGGCGGCACGGCTGTAGGAACAGGGCTCAATACGCCCAAGGGATTTGCGGAACTGGTAGCATCGAAGGTCGCGGAACTGACGGGAAAGGATTTCAGAACGGCTCCCAACAAGTTCCATGCCCTTACATCCAAAGATGAGATCGTATTCGCACACGGAGCGCTCAAGGCTCTGGCAGCGGATATGATGAAAATAGCAAATGACGTCCGCTGGCTGGCTTCCGGTCCGAGAGACGGACTCGGCGAGATCTTCATTCCGGAGAACGAACCGGGATCCTCCATCATGCCGGGCAAGGTCAATCCTACCCAGTGTGAAGCCGTTACCATGGTGGCGGTCCAGGTCATGGGCAACGATGCTACGGTCGGAATCGCAGCTTCCCAGGGAAACTTTGAACTGAATGTTTTCATGCCGGTGCTGGCATATAATTTCCTCCAGTCTGCAAGGCTTCTCGCGGAATCGATCGTTTCTTTCAACAACAACTGTGTGACAGGAATCCGCGCAAACAGAGAAAAAATGTCATACAACCTTTATAATTCGCTGATGCTCGTCACTGCCCTCAATCCCTATATCGGATATGAGAATGCAGCCAAGACGGCTAAAAAGGCATTTAAGGACAACATATCGCTCAAGGAGGCCTGCGTCGAACTCGGATTCCTTACGGAAGAAAGATTTGACGAAGTTTTCCATCCCGAAAAAATGGTTTAAGATACCAAAAGGTTTTTTATAAAAGGAAGAAAAGATGAAATTCAGTTATTTCCCAGGATGCACGCTTAAGACCAAGGGCAAGCAGCTTGATGTCTACGGACGCAGAGCTGCGGAAGCGCTTGGCTTTGAGTTGGAAGAAATTCCTGAGTGGCAGTGCTGCGGAGCAGTCTATCCGCAGGCTCAGGATGAGATTGCCACCAGGCTTTCGTCCATCAGGGCTCTGGTTGCCGCGCGCGATGCGGGCCATGATCTTGTAACTCTCTGCTCGGCATGCCATCACGTGATCAAAAGAATCAACGGCGACATGCAGAACAAGGAAGACATCAGGACAAAAGCCAACAATTATCTTGCTCTGGAAACACCATACCAGGGCGAGACCAAGGTTCTTCATTATCTTGAAGTCCTCCGTGACGTCATCGGTTTCGATGCCGTCAAGGCAAAGGTCACGAATCCGCTCAAAGGAAAGAAGATCGGTGCCTATTACGGATGCATGCTTCTGAGACCCAGCATGGAAATGGGCATGGATGATCCGGAAAATCCGAGGATCATGGAAGATCTCATCAAGGCGATGGGAGCGCAGCCTGTTTACTATGCCCAGCGCAATGAATGCTGCGGCGGCTACATGGCTGTCGAAAACAAGGCCTATGCCTCAAAGCAGGCACAGAAGATCATCGACAATGCAAAGGCCAGCGGTGCGGAGTGCCTGATTACGGCATGCCCCCTCTGCTATTACAACCTTTCACACAATACCGACGGAAGCCTTCCGGTCTACTATTTCACGGAAGTTCTTGCCGATGCACTCGGAGTTAAGGAGGACAAATAATGGATAACAACGATATGATCGAGACCATTAAGCGTATCTCCGGCGTAAATCCGCGCAAGTGCATGAAATGCGGAAAATGCTCAGGAAGCTGCCCGGCATATGATGAGATGGAGTATCATCCCCATCAGTTTGTTTCCATGGTCGAAAACGGAAGAATTGACGAACTCATGAATTCCAAGGGCATTTATACCTGCCTCAGCTGCTTCGCATGCGTGGAGCGCTGCCCGAGACAGGTCGAGCCTGCTAAGCTGATCGAAGCGGTAAGGCTTGCCCTCATAAGACAGCAGAACATGAATCATCTCAAGGCAGAACAGATTCCCGAAATCATCGATGACGACATGCCCCAGCAGGCAATCGCCAGCGCGTTCAGAAAGTATAAGAAATAAGGAGGAGGAACAATGCAGAGAATTGGCGTATTTGTATGCTGGTGCGGAACCAATATTGCAGCAACGGTCGACGTTGCAGCGGTTTCCGAGGCTCTCTCTCACGAGCCCGGCGTTGTGTTCTCCACAACATATCAGTACATGTGCTCTCAGACAGGACAGGATCTTATCGAGAACACGATCAGGGAAAAGCATCTTACCGGTGTCGTGATCTGTTCCTGCTCACCCCGTATGCATGAAGCAACATTCCGCAAGACGGTGCAGCGCGCAGGTCTGAACCCCTATATGCTTGAGATTGCAAATATCCGTGAGCAGTGCTCATGGATCCACAAGGATAAAACAGAAGCTACGGCAAAGGCAATCATCCTCGGAAAAGCTGCCATTGCCAAGGTCCATCTCAATGCACCTCTGGTTGCGGGACAGACACCTGTTACCAAGAGAGCGCTTGTCATCGGCGGCGGCATTGCCGGAATCCAGACGGCACTCGATATCGCCGAGGCTGGCTTCGAGGTGGATATCGTAGAAAAAAAGCCGACAATCGGCGGCAAGATGACCCAGATAGACAAGACCTTCCCGACACTCGACTGCGCAGCCTGCATTCTTACACCTAAGATGGTCGACTGCTCCCAGAACGACAAGATCGGCATCTATGCCTACTCCGAGGTGGAGTCTGTAAAGGGCTTCGTAGGCAACTTCCATGTCACGATTCGCAAGAAGGCTCGTTTTGTCGATGAGACAAAGTGCACCGGATGCGGACTCTGCACCGAAAAGTGCCCGATGAAGAGAGTCCCGAACGAGTTCAACCTCGGCATGGACAACCGTCATGCCATCTATATCCCGTTTGCCCAGGCAGTACCGAAGGTGGCTACCATCGATGCCACCCAGTGCCTCATGATGAAAAACGGAAAGTGCGGTCTCTGCAGCAGAGTATGCACAGCCGGTGCCATCAACTACAAGCAGGAAGACCAGCTGATCGAGAAGGAATACGGAGCCATCGTTGTGGCAACCGGATACAATCCCATCGATCTCAGCAAGTTCGATGAATTCGCCTATAACCAGAGCCCGGACGTCGTTTCTTCCCTGGAGTTTGAGCGTCTGATGAACGCCGCAGGTCCTACGAACGGAACCCTGCTCCGTCCCTCCGACAAGACACATCCCAAGACCATCGTCTTCGTTCAGTGTGTCGGTTCACGCTGCGACGGCGGAACCAAGGGTAAATCCTACTGCTCCAAGATCTGCTGCATGTATACGGCGAAGCATGCGATGCTCTGCCGTGAGAAATATCCCGACACCGATGTCTATGTGTTTTATATCGACGTACGTACGCCCGGCAAGGGATTCGATGAATTCTACCGCCGTGCAGTAGAGGAATACGGCGTTCACTACATCAAGGGAATGGTCGGAAAGGTAACACCCGAAAACGGCAAGCTGAAGGTTCAGGCCTCCGATCTTCTTGACAACAGACAGCTTCATATCGATGCGGACATGGTCGTTCTGGCGGCCGCAATCGAACCGGATAAGTCCGCAAGATCGCTTGCTACCATGCTCACAGCCTCTATGGATACCAATGACTTCTTCACCGAAGCTCATCCGAAGCTCCGTCCTGTCGAAAGCCCGACGGCCGGCGTATATCTTTCCGGATGCTGCCAGGGTCCGAAGGATATTCCCGAAACGGTAGCACAGGCATCTGCAGCGGCTTCCAAGGTCATCGGACTGCTCTGCAAGGACAATCTGGTCAATAACCCCTGTGTCGCACATCCCGACGAGCTCATGTGCAACGGATGCTCTTCCTGCGAAAAGGTATGCCCCTACGGCGCAATCACCTATATCGACAAAGAGTTCCGCGGACCCAACAGGACCACAATTATCAGAAGAGTGGCTCAGGTCAACCCGGCTGTATGCCAGGGCTGCGGCGCATGCACAGTTGCATGTCCGTCCGGAGCAATGGATCTCTTCGGATTCTCTAACAAACAGATCATGGCGGAGGTTGATGCAATATGCAGGTAAACGGCGAATGGAAACCCACGATTGTTGCATTCTGCTGCAACTGGTGCTCATATGCCGGAGCTGATCTTTCCGGAACAAACCGTCTGCAGTATCCTGCAAACGTTAAGATCATCAGAATCCCGTGCTCCTGCAGACTGAACCCGATGTTCATTCTCAGAGCATTCCAGAGAGGCGCCGACGGAGTCATCCTCTGCGGATGCCATCCGGGAGACTGCCATTATACGACAGGAAACTATTATGCAAGACGCAGAATGACCCTTCTGTTCTCCATGCTTGACTATCTCGGAATCGAGAGAGAACGCACGAGAGTCGAATGGGTATCAGCTGCCGAAGGCGCAAAGTTCGCAGCTACCATGAACGATTTTGTAGCTACGATCACTAAACTCGGCGAGAACCGCAGACTGGAGGATCTGAGATGCAAAAAGTAAAAGAAAAAGCACTTGAGCTTCTTAATAACGGAACCGTAACCAGAGTCCTCGGCTGGAAAAAAGGTGATTTCTTCTATGACCTTACCCCTGCCGTATTCGGCAGCGCCGAAGAGGTCGAAAAGGGTTTCGTATACAGCGTTTTCTCGGGAGCAAACCTCTCGAAATACCTGATCCAGGAATCCAGAAAAGAAGGAAAGATCGCCGTATTCGTAAAGCCCTGCGATTCCTATTCTCTGGTACAGCTTCTCAAGGAACACAGAGTCATCCGTGAAAATGTCTATGTCGTCGGCGTACAGTGCGACGGCATGTGCGATATCGACCGGATCAAGGAACTTGGCTATGCCGGTGTGACGGCAGTCGAGGAAGACGGTGAGAACCTCAGAGTATCCTCCATTTACGGCGACGCTTCCGTTGCCAAGAAGGATGCGCTTCTCGGAAAGTGCTCCACATGCAAGAGCAAGAAGATCGTCATTTTCGACGAACTTCTCGGAGAACAGGGCGATGTCTGCGATTCCTCCAGATTCGAAGAAGTCATCAAGCTTGAAAACATGACCTCGGAAGAGCGCTATGAGTTCTGGCGCGGAGAACTGTCCAGATGCATTCGCTGCAACGCATGCAGAAACGTCTGCCCCGCCTGCAGCTGCGAGACCTGTGTCTTCGATAACCCGAATCTCATCCGGAACAAGGCAGCGGCCGATTCCTTCGAAGAGAACATGTTCCATATCATCAGAGCCTTCCATGTCGCATCGAGATGCACGGACTGCGGAGAATGCTCCAGGGTATGTCCCCAGAAGATACCGCTCCACCTCCTGAACAGAAAGTTCATCAAGGACATCAACGAACTTTACGGAGATTATCAGGCGGGTGCCGATTTCGAAACGAAGCCTGCTCTCACGGATTTCCGCAAGGATGACTGCGAACCCTCTGTTGTCTACGAAAGGGGGAACAGATAATGAAAAAGATTTCCCGTACCAACCTCAGCGAGCTGTTCGGACAGATCGCTGCCGTACGGAAACTCTATATTCCGACCGAAGACAGACTGGGACAGGCTAAATTCAGCGAGTATGCCGACGGCATGGAATTTTCCACCAAGCAGACCGTCCGCAGTGCCAAGGACCTGTTCTTCCCCCAGGTAGAAAACCTGGTCGGATTCAAGGTAACCGGAAAGCAGCTCGAAATACTGGAGACCAGAAACGTATCGGAGGATTTCGTCCTTTTCGGAGTTCGCGGCTGCGACTTCAGAAGCTTTGAGATCCTGGACAAGGTATTCCTTGCCGAACCTGCCGATACCTATTACAAGGAAAGAAGAGACCACGTGACGGTCGTCACGCTCTCCTGCTCAAAACCCGATGAGACCTGCTTCTGCGGGAAATTCGGAATCGACAACACGGAACCCGGCGGAGACGCCACTGTCTGGATGGACAGCGAGAATCTCTACTGGAGAGCCAATACCGAGAAGGGCGAGAAGCTGACGGCTTCCCTGACCTGCCTTGAGGACTGCGGTGAAGAAGGCGTCGAAGCCTGCAAGCAGAGAACAAAGGAAATCAAGGCAAAGCTTCCGCTCAGGACCACGGATTTCTCCAGGGTCGGAGCCGGAAAAACGAAAGAACTTTTCAACGATCCCGCATGGGACAAGCTTTCCGAAGCCTGCCTCGGCTGCGGAACCTGCACTTTCGTATGCCCCACCTGCCAGTGCTACGATATCGAGGAGTTTAATGACGGAAAGATCGTCAGAAGATTCCGCTGCTGGGACAGCTGCATGTACAAGGACTTCACAAAGATGTCCGCAGGACAGCCCAGACCGACCCAGAAGGAAAGATTCAGACAGAGATTCATGCACAAGCTGGTCTATTTCCCGGATAACAACAACGGACAGTTCGGCTGCGTCGGCTGCGGCAGATGCCTTAAGAAGTGCCCGATCCACATGAACATCATAAAAGTCGTCAATGCACTTGGGGAGGAGAAAAAATGACACGTGAACCGTTAATCCCCATGATCGGCGTGGTCACCAAGATCAGAGTCGACACGCCGGATGTCAAGACTTTCAGAGTCGTCGGACTCGACGGAAAGAAGCCTTTCGTACATATCCCCGGTCAGTGCGCAATGCTTTCGATCCCCGGTGTCGGAGAAGCACTTTTCTCCATTACTTCATCTCCCACGGTGGAAGAGTATGTTGAATTTTCCATCAAGAAGTGCGGCTGCGTCACCGACTGGCTTCATTCCATGGAAGAGGGCCAGCAGATCACCATCCGCGGACCTTACGGCAACGGCTTCCCGGTCGATACCGACTTCGTCGGCAAGAACCTGGTATTTGTTGCCGGCGGTATCGGACTTGCACCTCTGCATTCCGTGATCAACTACTGCCGTCATTACCGCGATCGCTACGGAAAGATCGACATTATCTACGGATCCCGCAGCAAGCAGGACCTTGTCGACTACGAGGAGATCCTCAACGAGTGGTCTGCCGAAGACGGAATCGATGTCCATCTCACCATTGACCGCGAACAGCCGGAATGGGACGGACATGTCGGCTTCGTACCGAACTATGTAACAGAACTGAAACCCGATGTTACGTCGACGGTCATCATGTGCGGACCTCCCGTCATGATCAAGTTCACACTTTCGGGACTGATGAATCTCGGATTCCAGAAAAATACCATTTACACAACGCTGGAACTTAAAATGAAATGCGGACTCGGCAAATGCGGAAGATGCAATATCGGAAACAAATATGTCTGCAAGGACGGACCTGTTTTCCGTCTCGACCAGCTTGATGAACTGCCTAACGAGTATTAAGGAGAACCTCATATAATGGAAAAAATGGTTAATGTTTATCTGTTCGGAAAGAAATATTCCGTACCGGACAGTCTGACAATCATGGAAGCAATGGAGTATTCCGGATACCAGCTTGTCCGCGGTGTCGGATGCAGAAACGGATTCTGCGGCGCCTGCGCCACCATCTACCGCATCAAGGGAGACAGAGAACTCAAGGCATGCCTTGCATGCTCGACAAAGGTTGAGGACAACATGTATGTCGCCACTCTTCCCTTCTTCCCGCTTGTAAAACAGGTCTATGACATCGAAAAGATCAAGCCCACATATTTGTTTATTTTTAAGGTGTACACCGAGATCTACTCCTGCGTCGGCTGCAATGCCTGCACAAAGGCCTGCACTCAGG
>R06__coassemble_768_pt1 | contig 11390 bp, 11 predicted proteins | sample R06__metabat2_low_PE_050 | metagenome-assembled genome bin R06 | reverse complement strand
AGGACATCTGGTCGGGGAGTTCCTCGAGGCCTCCCTGGCCGGCGCCGTAAACAGCCAGATAGGAGCATGCGATCATGCTCTCAATGGGAGAAATCTTTGCGATTGGAGAAACTGCCACAACGGTGATGATGGTGGAGCAGTTGGGGTTGGAGATGATCCAGCTGTCTTCAAGAGCATCGTTTCCGTTTACCTCCGGTACTACAAGAGGAACATCGGGGTAAAGACGGAAAGCGTTGCTGTTGTCGATGTATTTTGCTCCGCTGGCCTTAATGGCGGGAGCAAATTTCTGTGAGAGCTTGTTGGAAACGGCGCCGAGCACGAAGTCAAGTCCATTAAAACTGTCGTCGGTGGCTTCCTGGATCGTGATTTCCTGCCCCTGGAACTGGACCTTTTTGCCTGCGCTGCGGGCGCTTGCGAGAAGACGGAGCTCTTCTACGGGGAAGTTATACTCTGCGAGCACCTTCATCATTTCGCGGCCTACACAGCCTGTAGCACCGAGAATACCTACTTTGTACTTTTTCATCTTTATCCTCCTCAGCCTGCAAATCCGTCATAAAGTACGCGGATTGCGGTATCAAAATTCTTATTGTCGACGCCGACGATAATGGAAAGCTCATCTGCACCCTGTGCAATGGTCTTGATGTTGACGCCGTGCTCTCCGAGAGCATTGAATATCTTTCCGGAAACACCGGGACGGAAGGTCATCTTGCGTCCTACGGCGGCGACCAGGGCGATATTGTCCTGGGTTGCGATGTCATCCGGATGGCATGCATCGTTGAGGTCGGAGATCACATCATACTGATATTCTCCGAGATCCGAAGTGGAAACCACCATTCCGAAGGTATCCACGCCCAGGGTGATGTGCTCTACGAAAATATGGTATCTGTCCATGACCTCAAGCGCTCTGATCAGCGTGGAGCTGCTGGTGAGATTGTGCTTGCGGATTGTGAGAATGGAGAAGTTCTTTCTTCCTGCAACACCTGTAAGGAATCTGTCCTGAACGAGTTCCTTGTCAACCTTTTCGATGATCATGGTGCCGTCATCCTGAGGACGGTTCGTATTTCTGATATTGAGAGGAATTTTGGCCTCCTTGACAGGCTGTACCGCATCCTCGTGAAGGACGGATGCACCCATGGAAGCGAGTTCCTTGAGCTCAGGATAGGTGAGATACGCGATAGGAGCGGGATTGTCGACGATCCTGGGGTCAGCGGTCAGAATGCCGGAAACGTCGGTCCAGTTTTCGTAAACATCCGCGTTTACCGCAGCTGCCGCAAGGGCGCCGGAGATATCGCTTCCGCCGCGGGACATGACCTTGATCTTTCCGTTCGGCAGTCTTCCGTAGAATCCCGGGATCAGGATCTTTCCGTATTTATCATAAGCTGCCTTGATAGCTTCATAGGTCTTCTTTTTGTCTATGTTGCCGTCGAAGGAGAAGATGACTACTTCTGCGGCATCGACAAACTGGAAGCCGAGGAATTCTGCCATCAGGAGTGAGGTGAAATACTCTCCTCTGGAGACAAGCTCATCTACGGAAAAGTCCTTGGAGAGCTTCTTTCTGAATTTTCCGAACTCAGACTCAATGTCGAATTTGAGACCGAGATCGTTTCTGATCTCAACGAATCTTTCTTCGATGGAATCGATGATCTCATCGCAGCTGACGCCGTAATTGAGATGCGCATGTACGAGATAGAGGAGATCCGTCAGCTTGTGGTCTTCCTTGTACCTCTTTCCGGCAGCGGATGTAACAACGATCTTCCTTGCCGGATCGGAATCGATGATGTTCTTGACCTTCTTGAACTGTTCGGCATCGGCTACCGAGGATCCGCCGAACTTTGCGACTTTAAGCATTAAATACACCGTTTCCGGCAGAGACTTTGCTCTGCCGTCCTTAATCTGAAAATATTTTATGTCCGCGTACTACGGACACTTGTTTTTTAGGCATGAACATAGTATCATATAGTTCGGCACAAAACAAGTAATTTGCAATTTTTCGTCATTTTAGATAGGAGATGCGGATTTCATGCTTGAAAACTATTTAATAATACACAAAAGCATTCTCCCTGATTATTACGAAAAGGTAGTGGAGGCAAGGAAAATGCTCGAAGACGGCAGTGCCAAGGACGTCAGTCAGGCGGCAAAACTTGCAGGAATCTCAAGAAGTACTTACTATAAATACAAAGACTACATCCTGGAACCGTCCGAGATGGAAGGAGAACGTAAGATCGTTCTGTCGCTTCTTCTGGCTCACGAGACCGGAGTTCTCAGCAGTCTTCTGAGATGTATTTCGGATGCGGGAGGAAATATCCTTACGATTACCCAGAGCCTTCCGATCCACAATAAAGCCAGCGTCACCATTTCGCTGGACATTTCCAAGCTTGGCATAGCAGTGAATGATCTCATCGATGAGATTAAGAAACTGAACGGAACAGAACATGTGCGCCTCGTTGCGCTTGAATAAGGAGTTCAATATGATTTACAGAAGTACCAGGGGAAATGCGGAAGCTTCCGATACCAGAGCGGTCCTTAACGGCATCGCACCGGACGGAGGACTTTATGTATACCCTGAACTCGGAGAAAAGAAGATCAATCTGGAAGAAGTGAAGGATCTCGACTGCTATGAGATGTCCTCAAAAATCATTTCCTTCCTCCTTCCCGGATTCGAAAACACCGATAAGCTGGTGGATAAAGCCTACAGGGGACGTTTTTCCGGCGGACAGCTGGCTCCCCTTGCTCAGGTCGGAGACGTCCACGTGATGGAACTGTGGCACGGTCCCACATCCGCATTCAAGGATGTGGCCCTCTGTATGCTGCCGAGACTCATGATCTCCGCGAAGGAAAAGGAAAATGACCGGAAGGAAACGGTCATTCTTACAGCCACTTCCGGAGATACCGGCAAGGCAGCTCTCGAAGGTTTCCATGACGTTGACGGCACCAAGATCATCGTCTTCTATCCGGACGGCGGTGTTTCCAAGGTGCAGTTCACCCAGATGGCGACTCAGGAAGGGAAAAATGTCTATGTCTGCGGTATCAGGGGCAATTTCGATGACTGCCAGACCGGTGTGAAGATTGCACTCAATGCTATCAGCAGAAGCGATACATTGAAGCAGAGCAATTTCGAAATGTCATCCGCAAACTCCATCAATATCGGAAGACTGACGCCCCAGGTCGTCTATTACTTTACAGCCTATTTCGATCTCGTAAGGGAAGGAAAGATAAAAATCGGTGACAGGGTTGACTATGTCGTACCCACCGGCAACTTCGGAGATATTCTGGCAGGATATTTCGCAAAGCGCATAGGACTTCCTGTCGGAAGGCTGGTATGTGCTTCCAACCAGAACAATATTCTTACAGATTTCATTCATACGGGCATCTATGACAGGAGAAGGGATTTCTACAGGACTTCCTCTCCTTCAATGGACATCCTGGTCTCTTCCAACCTGGAAAGACTGCTTTTCTACTCTTCCGGCTGTGACAGCAGCTTTGTATCCGACTGCATGAGCAGGCTCAGCAGGGACGGTGTGTATTCCGTAGACGAGAAAATCATGGAAGAGATCAGAAAAGACTTCAGCGCCGGATGCTGTTCCGAGAAGGAAACGGCGGAGACCATCAGCAGCGTATGGAACGAAAGCCATTACCTCTGCGATCCCCATACGGCAGTTGCCATGAAAGTAGCAAAGGAATATATGAAGACACGGGAAGACGGAAACGAAGTCGTTGTGCTCTCTACAGCTTCTCCCTACAAGTTCTCGAAGGATGTACTTACCGCTCTGGGCGGTAAAGCATCTGCTGACGAGTTCGATGACATGGATGAACTCAGCAGAGTCACCGGAATAGAGATTCCCGAAAATCTCAGCACTCTCAGAAACAAGAAGATACTTCACAGGGATGTAGAAGACAAAGAGAACATCATTTCCTACATTCTTGATAAGCTTGGCCTTGAAGGAATAGAAAAATGATAGTAAAAGCACCGGCCAGTTCCGCCAATCTCGGGCCTGGCTTTGACTGTTTCGGAATTGCATGGAAATGCTACAATACGATCGAATTTGAAAAGAGCAGCACCCTAGAGATATCGGGCTGCGACAGCCGTTTCATCAATGCAGACAACCTTGCGTATCAGGCATATGCAAGAACAATGCAGTATCTCGGCCTGAAACCGGATAATGTAAGGATCGTCTTCGGCGAGACCGACATACCGGTGTCGAGAGGCCTCGGTTCATCGGCTGCGCTTATTTCTGCGGGTGTTTATGCGGCTTATGTCCTGAATGATATCCCGGTAGACAGATACGGAATGCTCGCTGTTGCAACAGAGATAGAGGGACACCCCGATAATGTAGCTCCGGCTATATTCGGCGGTTTTTCCGCTTCGGCTATGAAGGACGGAAAAGCTTATACGACCAGGTTTGAACTCAGTGATAAACTGAGTTACACGGCAGTTATTCCGGATTTTGAACTGGAGACCAAAGTGGCGAGATCCGTTCTTCCGCAGACCTATACGAAAGCGGATGCTGTTTTCAACATTTCAAGAGCAGCTCTGGTCATCGGTGCTCTCACAAAGGGAGATATCGATCTGCTTTCCGTCGGCATGGAGGACAAAATCCACCAGCCTTACAGATTTCCTCTGATTGCAGGTTCGGACAGGATCAGGGACCTGATGAAAAATTACGGGAAATCCGTCATGTGCATTTCCGGTTCCGGTTCCACGATGCTCTGTGTGTCTGAGCATATGGATCTTGCGGAAAGACTTCGCAAAGACATCGGAAGCATGTATCCGGGATGGAAGGTTCTCAGTCTCGAACCGGATACAAACGGCATTTCGCAGGTCTGATATTTTTGCTATAATCATAAAAAACAGCGTGTGTCTTTCCGGGCACACGCATTTTTAAAGGAAGAACGGAATGAAAGTACAGCGCAGCTATCCCAGAGTCACCGTTACCGCCAAGGGAACAAAGTGGGTGGAAAACGGACATCCCTGGATCTATGAAGCAGAAGTGACAGGCATCGAGGGCAGCCCGGAAAACGGCGATATCGTGGATGCTGTCAGCGAAAAAGGCAAGTATCTCGGATCGGGATTCCTCAGCCTCAAAAGCAAGATCAGGGTCAGGCTCATCTCCCGAAATGCCAATGACCGGTTTGACGAGGCATTCTGGAAGAGAAGAATACGTTACGCATGGGATTACCGGAAAGTAGTCATGGGGAAAGATATCTCCTGCTGCAGGATCATCTTCGGAGAGGCAGACAGCTTCCCAGGTCTTACTGTGGACAGATATTCAGACCTTCTTGTGACTCAGACTCTATCTGTCGGCATCGAAAAGATCAAGGATATGCTTTTTCCCCTTCTCCTTGAAGTCCTCAGAGAGGACGGACAGGATGTAAAGGGCATCTACGAAAGAAATGATGTCGCCCTCAGAGACAGGGAAGGCCTGGAGCAGGGCAAGGGATGGTACGGAACGGATCATCCGGATTATACGGTTACCGAGATCACAGAAAACGGCATCAGATATGATGTGGATGTGGAAAACGGTCAGAAGACCGGTTTCTTCCTCGACCAGAAATACAACCGCCTGGCTGTCGCAAGGATTGCCTCGGGAAGAAAAGTGCTGGACTGCTTTACACATACGGGTTCTTTCGCTCTTAATGCAGCGATGGGCGGCGCAGAGCATGTGACTGCAGTTGACATATCGGATACTGCCATCGAAATGGCAAAATTCAATGCCAGAAGAAACGGCCTGGACGGGAAGATGGACTTCCTGGTTACCGATGTTTTCGACCTTCTGCCGAAACTGCAGGAGGAAGGAAAGGAACCGTATGACTTCATTATTCTTGATCCTCCGGCATTTACCAAGTCAAGAAAAACGGTCGGAAATGCTGAAAAAGGATACAAGGAGATCAATTACAGGGCCATGAAGCTTCTCCCGAGGGGAGGATATCTTGCAACTGCTTCCTGCAGCCATTTCATGCCGGCGGAGCTGTTCGAAAAGATGCTTCGCTCTGCAGCGGCGGACGCCGGTGTAGAACTAAGACAGGTGGAAATGAGACAGCAGGCGCCGGATCATCCGATCCTCTGGAACGTGCCTGAGACTGATTATCTGAAGTTCTATATCTTCCAGGTTGTATAAAACAATAATTAATATACATTTTGTATATTATCACGGCAGAATTGTCTTGTTTGTGGTCAAAGTTTATAATTATAAAAATACATAAAGGAGTCAACCATGAAGATTTATTCCGTTCTCGACAAAGAATTTGCACCGTATGGACAGGTCCTCGGCGGCTACGATACGGCAGAACTCATCGATGCTATGAATGCCATCGACCTTCCTGAAGAAGGTAAGAAATATCAGGCAAGCATTCCCTCACTTGAAAACTGCAGCATATTCAAGGAACTCGGCGCCCGTGCTTACGGCGGCATGCCTATCGAACTCGGCATGTGCTGGGGCAGAAATACAAAGCTCAACGGACTTGAATACCATAAGAATTCCGAAATCAATGTCGGAACAGACGATTTTGTTCTTCTGATTGCCAAGAAGGAAGATATCATCGATGGAAAGCTCGACACCTCCAAGGTGAAAGCTTTCAGAGTCATCAAGGGTCTTGTTGTTGAAGTCTACGCAACGACGCTTCATTATGCCCCGTGCCACCTTGATGAGAAGATCGGCTTCCGCTGTGCGGTCGCTCTTCCCGCAGGCACCAACGGCCCCATTCCCGAATTCGAAGCAAAGAATGATGAAGACAGACGCATGCGCGCATGCAACAAATGGCTTCTTGCTCATCCGGAATCCAGCCAGGCAAAGAAGGGTGCTTATATCGGTCTTGTCGGAAAGAATATCGATATCACCGTAGACTGAGATCTTTATAATAAAAAACTGCCGTTTTTGTACGGCAGTTTTTTTTGCACAAAGTAACTTGTTATAGGTTGACTTAAAATGATATGTGTAATACAATGAAATCACAAAATAAAACAAATATGTAAAAAGGAGAATTACTATGGCAGACAAGATGCCCACACCCGAAGAGCTTCGCGCCGCTTTCAAGAAAGAGCGCGCATTTGCTGAAGAAGCAGTTGACAAGGAATTCAAGAACGGCCTGAAGAACCTGTTCTTCATCGGCTGCGGCGGAACTTATTTTGAGAGCAAGCCTTTTGCTTATTTCGCTGCTTCCATGACAGATCTTCCTGTTTATGCAATGATCGGACCCGAACTCAGAGTTATGAATCATAACAAGCTTGGCGAAGGTTCTCTCTGCATTTATACATCTGCAACAGGAAATACAAAAGATATTCTCAACACAATGGAGTATACACGTTCCAAGGGTGCAAAGAACATTGCATTCGTCGGAACAGCAGACAGCCCCATGGCACCTCTTGCCGACTATTTCTACGGCGACAAGCTCAGCAATCATGACATTGACCTCATCATCGTCTATACAAGAGCACTGTATGATCACGGCGATTTCCCCGAGTATGAAGAGTTCATCAAGCAGCTCGAGGATACAGCAGTTGTCATGAACGACAATGCAGCAAAGACATACAACAGCAAGGCAATCTATTATGCAGCACGCAATCACAGAGCTGATTTCCACTATGTCATCGGCGCAGGTGCCGGCTACGGCACAGCTGAGAGCTGGGGCATGTGCATCATGGAAGAGATGCAGTGGATGCACACAAAGATCGTCAACGCAGCAGAGTTCTTCCACGGAGCAATTGAGCTCTGTGAGAAGGATACCCCCTGCATCCTCTTCAAGGGCGAAGATGGTTCCAGAGAGCTTGTTGACCGTGTCGAGAACTTCCTGAAGCCTCTTACACAGGAGATTCTTGTTATCGATACAGCAGAAGTCGAGCTCCCCATGGACAAGAAATATCGTTATCTTGTTGCACCGGCACTCGAAATGGCATGCACATGGCCTCTTGCAAAGGCATTCCAGGTTGAGAACAACCATGATCTCTCTGTCAGGCGTTATTATCGCCAGATGGAGTATTAATCCTAATTTCTCCAAATAAAGAAGATAGACGGCATATGCCGTCTCTCTTCTTAGTTTCCGGAACATTAATTTGAAATTCCTTATTCCTGATGAACATGTTTCATGCTTTGGGCAGGTGCCAGCGGAATCGGATGGCAAGAACTCTGAGAACAATGATCAGAATTGCTCCTGCAGCCATGGAATTCGACAGTCCCAGATGCGGGCAGAGCAGAAAACAGGCTGATGACCCGAGAATGGCCGCCGTTGCGTAGAAATCCTTTTCAAAGATGTAGGGTGTATTTCCGCAGAAGATATCCCTCAGCACACCGCCGCCGACGCCTGTGATCGTTCCGACGAAAACGGCGAGAAAGATATTATCACCACTTACAGTATTGACAGCCGTTTCCACTCCGAGAACGGAGGAGACGGCAAGGCCGATGGTATCCATGATATTTAGCACGCTGGCATAGACCTTGCGGTCTTTTTTCAGCATGTTCTGTATGGCGGGGAGAAAATACAGAATGGATGTGACAATCGAAACTACGGCATACACCGGATTGGTAAAGGCGCTGGGCGGCGTGATTCCGAGGATCAGGTCTCTCATGATGCCTCCGCCGACGGAGGCGGTCATGCCGAGAATGGCCACACCCAGGATATCCATTTTCTTCTGTATTGCCACGTCTGCGCCGGAAACGGCAAAGGCAACGGTTCCGATGATTTCAAGGAGGAAGACAAAGGTCTTGTCCAGCATGATCCTTACCTCATGTATTTATCGATTTCAGTCTTATTGAGTTTTTCTCCGATAATGATAATGACCTGCTGACCGTCTTTTCTCTGAGAAAAAGAGACGCCGGCGGAGGTTGCATTCATTTCTGTCCATGTGTTATCAAGGTTTCTGGTAAAGCCCTTGATGCGGATGATCTTTCCGCAGTCCTCTTTACTGAAAAGTTCGGAAGCTATTTCAGACAGTTTGTCTTTTGTAAAAGGCATGTTCAGGTAATATACGGAGGAAAAAGACCCGTCGTCATCCACATTCAATTTGATATGATCAGCCTGCCGGAAACCTGCGTTTTTAATCCGCTCATAATCCGAGGAAGCAAGGTCTTTCCAGTCTTTGGCGATGATGCAGGAATCGATGTCGGTGCTGCATCCGTAAGTTTTCAGAGCTGTTTTCAAGGCGCCGACCGCACGATCCGCAATTTCCTGCGGATACAGCTGAGTTCTGCTTAGAAGGATGACACCAGCATTGGCACTCTGAGTCGCAAGCAGGTATTTTGCCGCATCGGATGGATTCGGTTCAAGACCCGCATCGACAATCGTTATGACACTGCCCGCAGTGAACATCCTGTCAATCGGCGGTTCATTCAGCACATCAAAAAACTCATCGACGTCATAAATACCGCTCGGTTCTACGATGACCCTGTCATAACCAAGCATTCCCATGCTGATGAGTTTGGTCTTGAATCTTCTCCGGTGGCAGTCTTTGTCGCAGGCACCCGCAACCATCTGAAGATCGCACTGGCTGCTTTCCAGGTCTTCCAGAAGCATCATGTCTACATTGACGGCGCCGTAATCATTTTCGATAATGCCGATGGAACAGCCTTTGGACATCCAATAGCGGGCATAGAGCTTCAGAAATGTTGTTTTCCCGGCCCCGAGAAATCCTGTAATCAGATCAACTTTAGTCATTTTTGTTCTTTTCTAATCAAATAGATTTAACGAATACCGCTTAAAGCGGTAATTTGAACGTATGCCTTAAATATCGGCCTCATCCTTTCGGAGATTGGCCTTTGCCGTGATATCGAAGCAGGTCAGTCTTGCAACAGCTGTCCTTTTCACAGCCGCTCTGTTGTAATCGAAGACCCTCGTTTCCGGATATCTTGCCATGATTATGCTGTCAATGGCTTTCTGTTTTTCTTCTCCTTCGAGAAAGGTGATTCCGGCTTTTCCCATGACACATTCGTATCGCATGGTCACATCCTGTTTCTCTTTGATGTAGTCCATGGAGATCGGAAGATCCATTTCGAAGGAACAGACGGGATTTGCTTTCATCATCTCAAATTTTCGGCCGGCCATTGCACCGTGAATGTATAGGCAAACGGACCCGTTATCCGCGGTGTAGGCGAAGTTTACCGGTACGATATAAGGATACTCTCCGTCAGACAGTCCGAGTCTCACAATCCTGCATCTGTCTATGATATCAATAATCCGCTCAAAGTCTGTGATTTCTCTGTCTTTTCTTCTCATTGCGTTTTACCTGTTGTCACTGTTTTTGTTCAGCATCATCATATCATGATTTCGTATCCCTGAGCAAAATATGGACAGAAATGTAAAAAGTAGTATTATATTATGTTGGTAATATATTTAAGGTATATTGAAACAGAAGAGATTGAGATCAGGAGAATTTTTTTACTATGAAAGAAATGAAACCTATAAAAGAGGGAAAAGTAAGAGAAATCTATGACAATGGAGACTCACTCATCATGGTGGCAACAGACAGAATCAGCTGCTTCGATGTGATTCTTCATAATACAGTAACGAAAAAGGGAACTGTTCTTACCCAGATGAGCAAATTCTGGTTTGACATGACATCCGACATTGTTCCCAACCATATGATTTCCGTTGACACAAAAGATATGCCCGAATTTTTCCAGCAGCCCAGATTCGAAGGCAAGAGCATGCTCTGCAAGAAACTGACAATGATTCCTGTCGAGTGCATCGTCAGAGGCTATATCACAGGAAGCGGCTGGGCCAGCTATCAGAAGACAGGCAAGGTCTGCGGAATCACTCTTCCGGAAGGCCTCAAGGAAGCGGATAAGCTCCCGGAGCCCATTTATACTCCTTCTACAAAAGCCGAGATCGGCGAACACGACGAAAATATTTCTTTTGAACAGAGTGTTGAATATCTTGAGAAGCGTTTCCCCGGAAAAGGAAGAGAATATGCCGAGAAGATCCGTGACTATACGATTGCTCTTTACAAGAAGTGCGCAGATTATGCTCTTACCAGGGGCATTATCATTGCCGATACCAAGTTCGAGTACGGCCTCGATGAAAACGGAAACGTAATCCTCGGAGATGAAATGCTTACTCCCGACAGCTCCCGCTTCTGGCCGGCAGACACATATGAGCCCGGTCATTCACAGCCTTCTTTCGACAAGCAGTTCGCGCGTGACTGGCTGAAGGCAAACGAGGGTCACAACTGGACTCTTCCCCAGGAAATTGTTGACAAGACAATCGCAAAGTACCTTCAGGGATACAAGCTTCTTACAGGCAAAGACCTCTGATAATATCCTGAAACGCCAGGAGCCGGGAACATGATTCCCGGCTCCTTTTTCATGGTTGGTTTACCAAATAAAATCCACTGGCTAAGCCAGTGGAGTTAAAAGACTTCTAGTAGTAAAAAAGCCTCCTATGGTAAGATGATGCCGGTCCGT
>R06__coassemble_754_pt1 | contig 11499 bp, 11 predicted proteins | sample R06__metabat2_low_PE_050 | metagenome-assembled genome bin R06 | reverse complement strand
AAGACGATAATCTTCTCTGCAGGAAGTTCATTCAGACCGATGAAGACGATCAGGGCAGACTGACTGCGGTTCATTTTACCAATGAAGATAAATTCAACTTCGCATACGATATTGTCGATGAGCTCGGAAGAAAAGAACCCGAAAAGCTCGCAATGATTTATGTGAGCAACGATTTCCAGGAGAAGAGATTCACTTTCAAGGACATGAAGGATGCATCTTCTCAGGCGGCAAACTATTTTGCCTCTCTCGGAATCAAGCGCGGCGACCGTGTCATGCTGGTCCTCAAGAGACATTACCAGTTCTGGTTCTCGATCCTCGGCCTTCACAAGCTCGGTGCCATTGCAATTCCTGCGACCAACCAGCTTGTGGCTCATGACTTCGAGTACAGATTCAAGGCAGCCGGCGTTTCCGCCATTGTCTGCACAGGCGACGGAGACACTGCCAATCAGGTGGATCTCGGCGAACAGCAGGCCGGAATGAAACTTACAAAGATCGTCGTCCACGGAGAGCGCGAGGGCTGGCACAGCTTCGATGAAGAGTACGGCCGCTTCAGCCGCAGATATGTCCGTCCCGAGAACGGACCCTGCGGTGATGATCCGATGATCATGTTCTTCACATCCGGCACGACAGGTTATCCCAAGATCGCAATGCACAGCTATAAATATGCACTCGGCCATTTCGTCACCGCCAAATACTGGCACTGCTGCCAGAGAGACGGCCTGCATTTCACGATTTCCGAGACAGGCTGGGGCAAGGCTCTCTGGGGCAAACTCTACGGACAGTGGCTTTGCGAAGGTGCCGTGTTCGTATTCGACTTTGACAGATTCAAGGCAGAGAACATCCTTCCGATGTTCGCCAAGTATAAGATCACAACCTTCTGCGCACCGCCCACGATGTACAGAATGCTTATCAAGCAGGATATCTCTCAGTATGACCTTTCCTCCATCAAGCATGCCACAACGGCAGGCGAGGCACTGAACCCCGAGGTATTCTACCAGTTCAAGAAGTCTACCGGCCTCGATATCTATGAGGGTTTCGGCCAGACCGAGACGACACTCGCCATCGGAAACCTCCGCGGTCAGCCCATTAAGCCCGGCTCCATGGGCAAGCCGATCCCGAGCTACAACATCGATCTCGTCGATGCGGACGGCAATCCTGTTGCGGACGGCGAAAACGGAGAGATCTGCGTACACACAAGACCGGATTACAGACAGCCCGGCATCTTCCTCGGATACTATCACGATCAGGAAAAGACGGATGCCTGCTGGCATGACAATATCTACCGCACCGGTGACCTTGCATGGCGCGATGAGGACGGATTCTACTTCTATGTCGGCCGTGCCGATGATGTCATCAAGTCATCCGGATACCGTATCGGACCGTTCGAAATCGAGAACGTCATCATGGAACTTCCCTACGTCCTCGAATGCGGCGTTTCCGCGGCACCCGATGAGATCAGAGGCCAGGTCGTAAAGGCCAGCATCGTTCTCGTCAAGGGCAAAGAGGGAACGGACGAGCTCAAGAAAGAGATTCAGAATTATGTAAAGACGCATACCGCTCCTTACAAGTATCCCAGAATCATCGAGTTCAAGACCGAACTGCCCAAGACCATCAGCGGCAAGATCATACGCAATAAACTTTAATTCGGTTTTCCGCCGCACGGCTGCGGCGGGACAGGTTGTACGGAAAAATGTTTCATAAAAGGCTGACACTGTTTGCCGGACATTACGGCAGCGGCAAGACAAATATAGCCCTCAACTATGCGAGAAGACTTAAACAGGAGTACAATAAGGTTGCAATCGCAGACCTTGATATTGTAAACCCCTATTTCAGGACCAAGGACAGCGAAGCGGCGCTCAAAGCGGAAGGCATCGATCTGATCGTTTCGGAATACGCAAATTCCAATGTCGATCTTCCCTCCATGCCGAAGGAAATCTACTGGCTGATGGATTCGACCGATACGCTCGGCGTCCTGGACATCGGCGGTGATGACCGCGGCGCGCTTGCTCTCGGAAGATATGTTCCTTCCATTCTGGAAGAGAATGACTATGAGATGCTGGCAGTCATCAACCAGTCCCGTCCTCTCACAAACAATGTCAGGGATACCATTGAAGTACTTGCCGAAATCGAAAATGCCTGCAGGATGAACTTCACGGGAATCGTGAACAATACCAACCTCGGTCTTCAGACGACAGCTCAGGACGTGCTTGACAGTCTCAGGTATGCCGATGAGGTCTCAAAGGTTTCCGGTCTTCCCATCAGGATGACCTGTGCCGATGAAAAACTGTGTCCGGAACTCGAGGGAAAGGTACCGGATCTGTTCCCGCTCAAACTGCAGAAATTATATTATATGCTAAATACGGAGGCTCTATATGGCAAAGACGATATTTAAGGAAGAGCTGTGCAAAGGCTGCGGACTCTGTGTAAATGCCTGCCCGAAGCACATTCTTGCCCTTTCAAAGACGAAACTGAACCACAAGGGACACACACCTGTCGAGAATACGGATCCCGATAAATGCATCGGATGTGCATTCTGTGCGACAATGTGCCCTGACTGTGTCATCACTGTTGAGAGATAAGGAGAAACTGAAGTGTCCGAAAAAGTACTTATGAAGGGCAACGAAGCAATTGCCGAGGCCGCCATCAGAGCCGGCTGCAGACATTATTTCGGCTACCCGATCACTCCTCAGACGGAAATTGCCGCTTATATGGCCAAGAGAATGCCCAAGATCGGCGGTACATTCCTTCAGGCAGAGAGTGAAATCGCAGCAATCAACATGGTATACGGAACATCCTCTACAGGACACCGTGCCATGACATCTTCTTCCAGCCCCGGAATTGCCCTCAAGTGCGAAGGTATTTCCTACCTTGCCGGTGCAGATCTTCCCGCACTGATTGTCAACGTTCAGCGCGGCGGCCCCGGACTCGGCGGAATTCAGCCTTCTCAGTCGGACTATTTCCTCGCAACACGCGGCCCCGGACATGGAGACTTCCATGTTCTCTGTTTTGCGCCTTCCAGTGTACAGGAAATGGCAGACCTGACAGCAAAGGCTTTCGATCTTGCTGAAAAGTACCGCATGCCCGCCATGCTTCTCGCTGACGGAACCATGGGCCAGATGATGGAACCGGTCGTTCTTCCGGAACCGTCCGATGCCAACAAGAATGACAAGTCCTGGGCAGTCACAGGCACAAATATGCAGCGCAAGCACAACGTCATCAACTCCCTCGAACTTCAGCCTCAGGTTCTTGAGAAAAGAAACAACGAGAGATATGAGCGTTATGCAAAGGTTGAGGAAAACGAGCCCATGTGGGAATCCTTCATGATGGAGGACGCAGAAGTCTGTGTTGTTTCCTACGGAATTACAGCCCGTGTTTCCAGAAACGCCATCATCGAAGCAAGAAAGCGCGGCATCAAGGTCGGTATGATCCGCCCCATTACCGTATGGCCTTTCCCCAAGAAGCCGCTTCTTGAGGCAGCAGACCAGGTCAAGAGATTCGTATGCGTCGAGCTCAACATGGGCCAGATGAAGGAAGATGTGGAACTTGCAATCAGATGCAAGAAGCCGGTCGACCTCTGCTACCGTGTCGGCGGCATGATCACATCCGCCGATGAAGTTCTCAACGCCATCATCAAGGCTAATGAATAAGGAGGGAAAAGAAAATGACAGTATTTGAGAAACCGCATTCTCTTGCAGACATACCTTTTCATTATTGCCCCGGATGCACACACGGAATCGTTCACCGTCTGATCGCAGAGTCGATCGATGAACTCGGCATCGAAGGAAAGACGATCGGTATTGCTCCTGTCGGATGCGCAGTTATGGCATATGATTATTTCACCTGCGATATGATCGAGGCTGCACACGGACGTGCTCCTGCTGTTGCAACAGGTGTCAAGCGCGCTTCCCCCGATAATATCGTCTTCACCTATCAGGGAGACGGAGACCTCGCTTCCATCGGTCTCTGCGAAACCGTAAGCACCGCCTGCAGAGGCGAGAATATCACGATCATCTTCATCAACAACGCCATTTACGGAATGACAGGCGGCCAGATGGCACCTACTTCTCTGATCGGACAGGTCACACAGACTTCTCCGTACGGACGTGATGCTTCCACACAGGGCTATCCGATTAAGATCTGCGAGCTTCTTGCCACTCTGGATGCACCGGCATATCTCGAGAGAGTTACCGTGAACAGCGTAAAGAATGTCAGAAATGCCAAGAAGGCCATCAAGAAGGCTTTCCAGAATCAGATCGACGGAAAGGGATTCTCCCTTGTGGAAGTCCTTTCTGCCTGCCCGACGAACTGGGGCATGACTCCTCAGGATGCTCTGAAATGGATCGACGAGAAGATGATTCCCGAATATCCTCTCGGATGCTTCCGCGACAAGGATAAGGAGGCAAAATAATGGCATCAAGTGAAATCATATTTGCCGGTTTCGGCGGCCAGGGAATTCTTTTCTCCGGCAAGGTCATTGCATATGCCGGACTTGTAGAAGGAAGAGAGCTCAGCTGGCTTCCCTCCTACGGCCCTGAAATGAGAGGCGGTACCTGCAACTGCAGCGTCATTCTCAGCGATACGCCGGTAGGTTCTCCGATCATTGACAAGCCGAACGTGCTGATGGTTATGAACGAGCCGTCCCTAGACAAGTACGAGGATACGGTTGTCCCGGGCGGAAAGATCTTTATCGATTCCTCCATCGTGGCAAGAAAAGCCAAGAGAGAGGACGTCGAGGTCTGCTACATTCCTGCGACCAATATGGCAAAGGAAATGGGAACTCCCGGTCTTGCCAACATGATCCTGCTCGGAGCTCTCATTAAGAGCACAGGCTGCATTAAGGAAGAGACCATTGCGGATGCACTTCACAAAGTCATCCCCGCAAAGAAAGCAAACATGTTCGATTCGAATATGGCAGCGATCAGCGCCGGTGAGAACTTCATAAAGTAAACCAAAAGGGCGTCCGGATCTCCGGACGCCCTTGCTGTTATTGCGTTTATTTTCTGCTGAAAAGATAGTAGGATGGATTTCTGTTTTCGCAGTCCTTTGCGAGTACATCGAGAGAGCAGTAGACAAAGGGGAGCGCTTCTCTGACTTTTCCTTTTCTGCCTTCTTCATCGTATTTGCTGTCTTTCGTGGAGGGGTCCAGGATACAGACCTCATCTCCCTTGATGGAAACGACGACAATATAATGTCCGCCGTGGGTAAACACGCCGGTATAGCCTTCTCTGTCTCCGCCGGAATTTGCGACAGCCATTCCGCCGTCCTGCAGATGCTTGCGGAGGATCTCACGGTCACTGGTGATGGAAAATCCGAGACCGTATTTTTCCGCCACGGCTGCGCCGAGGATCTTAAGGTCGGTTCCGGGTTCCTTGTTTGCACCGAATTCGTAGGACATATTCAGACACTCTTCAAGTCCGAGATGGTTGAAGGTCATGTTGTCCACGATCATGCAGAGGCTGCAGAGTCCGCATCCCGCGGCTGCAACCGTGTTGTGCGTTCCCGCTCCGCCATGGGCCACATTGTGCTCATATTTCATATCTCCCTGCTGGAGCTGATTAACATAGATCATTATTTTTTCTCCCGTCTTTATATTTGTTTCATTGTATATTTGCCGGGTATTCCGTGTCAATTTTCTGGACAAAAAACCGGCTGGACGCAGCCGGTCAGAAGATGGTGCGGGTAACAGGAATTGAACCTGCACGGTCTCCCACTAGATCCTAAGTCTAGCGCGTCTGCCAGTTCCGCCATACCCGCATGTGAAATTTATTCTACAATCGAAAGAATGATTAGTCAATTAACAATATTGTCATATAATTAATGTAGAATCTTCCTAGAAAAACAAGGAGACCACATATGAAACTTCTAGACAGACTTGAACGCAGATACGGCAGATATGCCATCGAAAATCTGATCATGATCATCTGCGCCGGACAGGCGCTGGTGTTTATGGCTGATATCGTGACGGATTATTTCGTTTCCGATCTGATGCAGCTTTCCTGGAGCATGGTCATGCATGGACAGGTGTGGAGGCTGATCACATTCGTGTTCGTCCCTGACAGTGATACGCTGCTCAGCATGGTCATTTCGCTTTATTTTTACTATATGATAGGCGGTGCACTGGAAAACGAATGGGGTTCTTTCCAGTTTGACTGTTTCTACGTGATCGCGATGCTCTGCCAGATTATTGCTTCGATATTCAGCGGCTACGGTTTCGGCAGTCTCATCAATCAGTCCCTGTTTTTTGCTTTTGCCCTCCTTTACCCCAACTATCAGGTACTGCTGTTCTATTTCATTCCCATTAAGGTCAAGTGGATCGCCCTCCTTGACGCTCTTCTTTATGTATACGAACTCGTCGTATATCCCGGAATGAGACTCAATATACTGCTTTCTCTGGTCCCGCTGATCATCTTTTTCGGTCAGGATACCGTGAGACGGATCAGGCTGTATATAAACAGAAGACGGAACAGACAGAATTACGACTACCGGTATTTCAGATAAGCCGTCGGCAGCAAGGCCCTCTAATGCCTGTTTTTCCATGAGAAACGGCTGCCGTGGGCAATTGTAAAATTTAGGTTAATAAATCTATTCTCCTCTTGAAAGTCAACAGGAAAGGAATAAAATACTTAATTAGTTAATTAAGTAATTAATGATAAAGCACTTAATTAGAAAGTGCTTTATTTTTTGCGGAAAGGAGAAGAAATGTTAACACCGCTGAACCAGCTTGGCTTTGAACTTCACAAGGTGAACAGGCTTCACAGAATCTGTGTGAACACGGAAGCCGAAGAGATGGGCCTGTTTCTCGGACAGCACCACATTCTTGCCTATATCCTGCACAATCCGGGCTGTTCGCAGAAGGAGATTGCCGGCGCGCTCAGGCAGAGTCCCGCTTCCATCACTCTCTCGTCCAAAAGACTGGAGGAACAGGGGCTTATCGAAAAAGAAATCCGGTCCAGCAATCTGAGGGTAAACCACCTTGTTGTAACTCCCAAGGGAAAAGAGAACTGCGAGAAATTCAAGGAGATCCTGGACAAGTATGATGCGAAGATGTTCGAGGGATTTTCCGAGGACGAACTTGCCCAGCTGGATTCGTTTATAAAAAGAATGGAGGATAATCTGGGAAAAACAAAACCCGATAATTCAGAAAACAATGATTAAGAAACTGAAACCGTATATCAAAGGATACTGGCTGCCGACCATCCTGACGCCGTTCATGATGATGGGGGAAGTGGCGATGGAAATCTACATTCCCTTCCTCATGAGCAAGATGATCGACGTCGGCATTACCAACTCGGACATGGACTACGTGGTAAAAACGGGACTGTGGATGGTCGCATGTTCTTTCATTTCTCTCGGATTCGGAACTCTCGGATCCAGGTTTTCATCCACAGCCTGCACAGGATTTGCGTCGAACCTGAGATCCGCCCTTTTTGCAAAGGTGCAGAGCTTCTCATTCTCGAACGTCGATAAGTTCTCGACAGGCTCTCTGATCACCAGGATCACCACAGATGTCCAGCAGCTCCAGGATGCATTCAGGGAAATGATTCAGATGATGTTCAGATCCCCTGTTATGATCGTTGCCGCCACAATCATGGCATTTACGATCAACAGAAAGCTCAGCCTTGTCTTCCTGGTAGCGCTTCCTTTCCTTGTTCTTACAGCTGTCTTCATACTGAAAAAAGCCGGACCGCTGTTCAAGGTGATGATGGAGAAGATGGACCGTCTCAATACTGTCATTGAGGAAAACATTACCGCATCCAGAGTCGTCAAGGCTTTTGTCCGTCAGGATGAGGAATACGACAAGCTGGCGGTCGCGGCGGGTGATATCAAGAAGACACAGCTCAGGGCACAGGACATGGCGATGATCGCTTCTCCCGTCATGTCCGGCGTCATCTATGCAACGACGCTTGCCATCTGCTATTTCGGCGGTCTTCTCATGATCAAGGGTGAGATGCTCACCGGCGAATTCTTTACTTTCATCCAGTACATCAGACAGATCCTCATGGGCGTCATTATGGTCGCCATGGTCTTCATCTCGTTTACAATGGCTTCCGCATCCGCAGGACGTATCATTGAAGTCCTGGAAGAGGTACCGGACATCAGCGATGCCGATGCAGACAGCGCGCTTAAGGTTGAAAACGGTGCGGTTGAATTCAAAAACGTCAATTTCGCTTATAAGAACGGTACCGGCGATTATGTGCTTTCCGATATCAATTTCAGCGTGAAATCCGGAGAAACCGTCGGCATCATCGGTGCCACCGGTTCCGCAAAGTCCACGCTGGTTCAGCTGATATCCAGACTCTATGACGTAAGCTCCGGCGAAGTTCTCGTCGGCGGTCACAATGTCAAGGAATACAAACTGAAGACACTGAGAGATGCCTGCGCCATGGTCCTTCAGAAGAATCTTCTTTTCTCCGGAACCATCAGAGACAACCTCAAATGGGGCAAAGCGGATGCGACGGATGAGGAGATCACGGATGCCTGCAAGGCAGCCTGCGCCGATGACTTCGTAAGGTCCTTCCCCGAAGGTTACGATACCGAAATGGGACAGGGCGGCGTCAACGTCTCCGGCGGACAGAAACAGAGGCTCTGCATCGCCAGAGCACTTCTCAAGTCGCCGAAGGTCCTGATTCTCGATGACTCCACGAGCGCCGTCGATACGGCAACGGATGCCGCAATACGGAGCGCGCTGAGAGAGAAGAGGGCCGATGTCACAACGTTCATCATTGCCCAGAGAATCTCCTCTGTCAGTGACGCGGACAAGATCATCGTGCTCGATAACGGCAGGATCAACGGATTCGGAACGCCTGCCGAGATGCTCGCGACCAACGAAATTTATCGCGATGTTTATGAATCTCAGACGAAAGGAGCGGTAGAAAATGGCTGAAAAAGAAAGAAAAATGCCGGCCGGCGGTCCCGGACGCGGCCCCGGACGCGGAATGCCCATGGAAAAACCCAAGGATGTCAAGGGAACCATACTGAGACTTCTCAAGTATTTCGGCGAGTGCAAACTTCAGCTTTCTCTTGCTCTTCTGTGCGTTGTCGTATCATCGGCGGCAAGCGTTTCGAGCAACTACTTCCTCAAACCGATCATCAATGACTGCATTGTGCCTTTCATCGGCCAGCAGAACCCCGATCTCAGCAGATTCCTCTCGCTTCTTGCCACAATGGCGGCAATTTACGTTGCGGGCATTGTAGCTTCCTATTTCCAGAGCAGACTTCTCTCCAGAATTTCTGCCGATATCATGGAAAGAATCCGCCTGCAGGTGTTTAAGCACATGCAGACGCTTCCGATCAAGTATTTCGATACCAACTCCACAGGCGACATCATGAGCCGCTACACCAACGACATGGGTACCCTGAGGATGATGATCTCCCAGAGCATGGCTAACCTGCTCAGCTCCGGAATCACATTTGTCGGCGTATTTGTCGTCATGCTCTTCCTGAACTGGAAACTGATGATAATCGTCATCGTCATGACAGCCCTGACGATATTCGCCATTTCAAAGATCACGGCCGCTTCCTCCAGCAACTTCATCAAACAGCAGAGAGAGACCGGAAGGGCAAACGGTTACATCCAGGAAATGATCGGCGGACAGAAGGTCGTCAAGGTATTTACCCATGAGGATACCGCCATCAGCGAATTCAACGACATCAACGAAAATCTCAGGAGCAGCGCAAGACAGGCTCTCTTCTATGGCAGTGTCATGGGCCCTGTCAGCAATAACTTTGCTTACATCCAGTATGCCATTATTTCCATTGCGGGAGCTGCCATGGCCATCAGCGGCGCATCCGATGTCGGTACTGTCGGCTCGTTCCTCCAGTACAGCAGAACGATCAGCCAGCCTCTGAGCAACATCACGCAGCAGGCCAATACCATTCTCAATGCCCTTGCAGGCGCAGAGAGAATCTTCGCTCTTCTTGATGCGGAACCGGAAGTCGACAACGGAACCGTCACTCTTGTAAACGTTAAGTATGACAAGGATGACCGTCTTGTGGAGACCCCTGAGCGCACCGAGATGTGGGGCTGGAAAAAAGAGGAGAACGGCAGCACTGTGATCGTTCCTCTCAAAGGCGACGTCCGCTTCGACCATGTGACTTTCTCCTATACCGAAGGACATCCCGTCCTCAATGACATCAGCCTGTACGCGAAGCCCGGTCAGAAGATTGCGTTTGTCGGTTCGACGGGCGCCGGAAAGACGACCATTACGAATCTGATCAACCGTTTCTACGATATCCAGGAAGGTACGATCACCTATGACGGTATCAACGTCAAGGACATCAGGAAGAGCGACCTCAGAAGGTCGCTCGGCATGGTGCTGCAGGATACCCATCTGTTCACCGGCACTGTCATGGACAATATCCGTTTCGGCAGACTCGATGCCACGGATGAGGAATGCATTGCTGCAGCCAGATTGGCCAATGCGGACTTCTTCATCAGCCACATGCCGAAAGGCTATGACACCATGATCGAGCACGACGGCGACAACCTTTCCCAGGGCCAGAGACAGCTCATTGCCATTGCAAGAGCGGCAGTTGCGGATCCTCCTGTTCTCATCCTTGATGAGGCAACCAGCTCTATCGATACCAGAACCGAAAAACTGATTGAACAGGGCATGGACGGCCTCATGTACGGCAGAACGGTATTTGTCATCGCTCACAGACTTTCCACAGTTAGAAACTCCAATGCCATCATGGTCCTGGAGCACGGCAATATCATCGAACGCGGAAATCATGACGAACTGATCGAGAAAAAAGGCAGGTACTACATGCTTTACAACGGCATGTTCGAACTTACCTGAACCCCGAAAAAACCGCTTTTTATCGCACTTTTTATGGTTGACACGGTAGTCTGTGTCAAGTATAATAGTTAAGCCGCATGTAACAGGTTCTATAAGTATGCAGTTTTGCATCACCTGGGTCAGCGAGTCTGAAAATATAAGACGAAGGGAAATTACCAAATGTACGCAATTATTGAAGTCGGCGGCAAGCAGTACACTGTTGAAAACGGCAGTGTCATCTACACTGAGAAACTCAGCGCAGAAGCAGGCGAAACCGTAACATTCGACAAGGTCCTGATGATCGGCGGAGAGAAGACAGCAGTCGGAACTCCTACAGTTGAAGGCGCAACTGTTACAGCAGAGATCGTAAAGCAGGGCAAGCAGAAGAAGATGCTTATCATGACCTACAAGGCCAAGAAGCACGAGAAGAAGAAGAACGGCCATCGCCAGTGCTACACAAAGGTCGAAATCAAATCTATTAACGCATAAGGAAACGGAGGATATCTATCTATGGCACATAAGAAAGGTGTAGGTTCTACTAAGAACGGCAGAGACTCCGAGTCCAAGCGTCTCGGTGTTAAGAGAGCAGACGGACAGTTTGTTCTCGCGGGCAACATCCTTGTCCGTCAGCGCGGAACACACATTCATCCCGGTCTCAACGTTGGTATCGGTTCTGACGATACTCTTTACGCACTTGCAGACGGAACAGTAAAGTTCTCAC
>R06__coassemble_749_pt1 | contig 11565 bp, 11 predicted proteins | sample R06__metabat2_low_PE_050 | metagenome-assembled genome bin R06 | reverse complement strand
GGAATTCACCTTGTTCTCGCGACTCAGAGACCTTCCGTTGACGTCATCACCGGCACCATCAAGAACAATATTCCTTCCAGAATCGCGCTTTCAGTGTCATCTCAGACCGACAGCAGGACCATTCTGGACGCCGGAGGAGCCGAGAAGCTTCTCGGCAACGGCGACATGCTGTATGCCCCGATGGGCGCATCGCAGTCTACCCGAATCCAGGGGTGCTTCGTCAGCAATGAGGAAGTCGAGAATGTGGTCGACTATATCAAGAAGCATTATGACGGAGGATATGACGAGAGCGTCTCCGAAGCCATCGAGAGAGCCTGCACCGTTTCCACCGATAATGACGACGGCATGGGCGATGATTCCGATGTGCCGGCCCACGATCCCAAATTCAAGGATGCGGTGGAAGCTGTCATCGAAGGAAATACCGCCTCCACTTCCTATCTGCAGAGAAAGCTCGGCGTCGGATATGCCAGAGCGGCAAGGATCATGGATGAGATGCAGGAATCCGGCATCATTTCCGAGCCGGACGGCAGCAAGCCCAGAAATGTGCTTGTGACAAGAGAACAGTGGCTTCAGCTGGAACAGCATCTGGACAGCTGAACAATAAAAAAGGACACCTCACGGTGTCCTTTTTTGCTTGCGGTTTTACGGATCAGAAAACGAGCTTCCGGATCTCTTCTTTTCCCTTTTCGTCCGTAAATGCGGCATCGATGGAGTTTTCCAGCAGGATATGTTCCTGTTCCGGGGTGAGGCCGCATTCTTTCTCCATGACCCTGAACTCATTGGAAAGGGTCGTATGGAGGATGTAGGGGTCGTCCGAGTTCAGTGTGACCTTGATGCCCCTGTTCATGAAGTCGATGAGCGGATAAGAAGACATGTCCGAAATGAAATTCGTGATCTTATTGCTGGTCGGGCACATCTCCAGGGGAATTCCGATCTCTGCGAGCCTGTCGAGAAGTTTCGGATCCTCCTTGGAACGGTATCCGTGGCCGATACGGTCGGCACCGTACTCCAGTGCGCACCATACGCTGGAAGGTCCGTCAGCTTCGCCTGCGTGGAAAGTGAAGGGCAGGCCGTCATTCTTGACCTTTTTGAAGAGTTCCCGGTAGTCGGAGGACGGGAAAATGTTTTCCGCTCCGGCAAGGTCGACGGCTACGACGCCGCCGTCCCTGACGAGGTACTTCTTCGCCACTTCAATGGTCTCCAGGTTTTTCTGCTCGTTTCCGACGCCGCGCATGCAGCAGAGAATGAAGTTGCCCTTGATGGGGGATCTTTTCAGACCTTCGAGAGCGGCTTTCACCGCGTCTTCCTGGGTCATGCCGCAGTCTGTGTGCAGCTGCGGTGCCCATCTCAGCTCCGCATAGACGACACCGTCGCGCTCGGCTTCCTCCATGGCGAGCCGTACGCATTCGCTGAGGCTTTCCTTCGTCTGCATCAGGGAGCAGGGAAGGGCAAAGCATTTCAGTGCCTGATCGAGGGTGGCGTTCTTTTCCTGAACGGAGAGGAGCCTCATGAGCTCCTCGTCATTTTTCCCGGGGAGTTTCGTCCCCTGGATCTCGGCCAGCTTCTTTGCCATCGCAAAGGAGACCGATCCGTCGAGATGTCTGTGAAGATCAATGTACTTGTCGGCGTATTTCATGTTTTCCTCCAATATCAGTCCGGTTCCACAACCGCGCATCCGTTCTCAAATGCGGTCACGGTACCCGTCACAAGGTCATTTGGCTTATAGTTGCTGCCGAATACTTTCGCCGGAATGTAACGGTCCGTATATCCCGTATGCCATCCGCCTTCGTCGTGCTGCTCGAGAATGACGCGGACTTTCCGGCCGATGAATTTTTTCAGTTCCGACGCCGCTCTTTGTCTAGTAGCATCGGTCATGATCTTTGCCCTGGACTGTTTTTCAATTCTGGAAAGCTGGTCCGGCAGATTGGCCGCGACTGTGCCTGCACGTCTGGAATAGGGGAATACATGGGTCCTGATGAATCCCAGTCCGGAACAGTAGGCAACGCTCTCGCTGAAGTCGGCTTCGGTTTCGCCCGGGAAACCGACGATGATGTCTGTGGTAAAGGTCGGAGTATCGAAAGCATTCCTGAGCTTGCCGCAGAAAGCAGTGAATTCGGCTGTATCGTAGTGGCGGTTCATTCTCTTCAGGGTCCTGTCGCATCCGCTCTGAAGGGAGAGATGAAAGTGAGGGCAGAACTTATCGCAGGAGGACAGCTTTTCCAGCATCTCGGGAGAAAGAATGTCGCTTTCCAGAGAGCCCAGTCTTACACGGACGATGCCCGGTACCGAGCAGGCAGCCAGAACCGCGTCTCCGAGGTCACATTCGATGTCTCTTCCGTATGCAGAGATGTTGATGCCGACGAGTACGATCTCCTTGTATCCCTTTTCGGCGAATTTCTGGCACATGTGCTTGACTTCCATGAGCGGCATCGAGCGCACGGGTCCCCTTGCTTTCGGGATCGTGCAGTAGGTGCAGTATCTGTCGCATCCGTCCTCTATCTTGAGGAAGGCTCTGGTATGGTCGACCATTTCGTCCGCTTCCGTCTGATCGAAGACAGCATTGTCAAAAGAGATGATCTCTTCTTTTTTCTGCCTTGTCCGGAGGAACTCCTCGACCGCGTCCGGAAGAGACATCTTGTTTGCCGTTCCGTACATGACATCCGCACCGAAGGCAGCTGCCTTCTCCGGATAGGCCTGGCAGAAGCATCCGCACATGGCCAGGACCGCGTCCGGCTTTTCGCGCTTTACTTTATTGACAAAAAACTTGGCCTTCCTGTCTGCATTTTCCGTGACCGTGCAGCTGTTGACGACGATGATGTCCGCATCCTCCAGGGATTCGGTCCGCTCATAGCCTTTCTGCTCGAAAAGACGGAAAAGAGCAGAGGTTTCATAGAAGTTTACCTTACATCCGAATGTCTCAATATATACCTTCATCCTGAGCCCCCATTTGTTAATTTTCAGTATACATTTGTTGGGCGAAAAACACAAAGAGAATGCCTTATTTTTGGCTGTGCGCAGGACCCGCTTTTCTTGACTTTGTAATTGGCTATGGAATATCATATTAGTCAATAATAGAAGCTATGGAGGCTCTTAATGTTACAGTTCAATAAAAAGTACCTTAAGGATTTCGTCAGTGAAGCGGAGCTTTCCGGTATCTCCGGTGAAATAGCAAACGCATCAAAGATGCTCCGTGAGGGCACAGGCCGCGGAAACGACTTCATCGGCTGGTGCGATCTTCCTAGAGATTACGATAAAGAAGAATATGCAAGGATCAAGGCAGCTGCAGAGCGCATCCGCAAGCAGAGCAATATCCTCATCGTCATCGGCATCGGCGGTTCCTATCTCGGACCCCGTGCAGTTCTCGAACTCGTTCAGGGCGAACTTCACAATGAGTTCAACTCCCTCAAGGTCTATTTTGCAGGAAATTCCATTTCCGCAGACGATCTTTCCGATCTTCTCAAGATCTGCGACCAGGGCGATGTTTCCGTCAACGTCATTTCCAAGTCCGGAACAACAACGGAACCCGCTGTTGCTTTCCGTGCATTCCGTGAATACCTCATCAACCGTTACGGCGAAGAGGAATCCAAGAAGCGCATTTACGCCACAACAGACAAGGCAAGAGGCGCACTCAAGAAGCTTTCCGATGAAAACGGATATGAGACATTTGTTATTCCCGATGATGTCGGCGGACGTTTCTCCGTCCTCACACCGGTAGGTCTTCTCCCCCTCGCGGCAGCAGGCGTCGATACAGACGCACTTCTTGCCGGCGCAGCGGCAATGAGAGAACGCACCAACGATGACGATTCTCTCGAGAGCCCCTCAAACTATTACGCAGCAATCCGCAACATCCTGTATCGTGAAGGCAAGACCGTTGAAATGGTCACCTGCTTTGAGCCCAGATTCCGTATGATGGGTGAGTGGTACAAGCAGCTGTTCGGCGAGAGCGAAGGCAAGGAACTCAAGGGCATCTATCCTTCCAGCTGCGTGTTCACAAGCGACCTCCATTCCATGGGCCAGTTCTGCCAGCAGGGTTCCAGAATCTTCTTTGAGACTCTCGTTTCCTTCGGTGAGACAGGTTCCAAGATTGCAGTCAAGACAGAAGCAGCCAATGCGGACGGTCTCAACTACCTCGCAGGAAAGACTGTATTCGATATCAACGCAACTGCAGCAGAAGCAACGCTCATTGCTCACACCGCAGGCGGCGTACCCTGCTCCGTTGTTGAGTGCGAAAAACTCGATGAGTTCAACATCGGCGAGATGATCTACTTCTTCGAGAGAGCATGCGCAGTTTCCGGTTATACACTCGGCGTTAATCCGTTCGACCAGCCCGGTGTTGAAGCATACAAGCACAACATGTTTGCACTGCTCGACAGACCCGGTTTCGAAGAGCTGAAAGCCACTCTTTTGGCTAATAAATAAAAATTTACGGAGGACAGACTTATGATTAAACTGATTGTTGGAGAAAAGGGCTCCGGTAAGACAAAGACCATCATCGACATGATGAACGGATCTGTTGAAAAGACAGAGGGACACATCGTATGCATCGAGAAGGGCATGAAGTCTACTTATAACATTAAGTCCAATGTACGTATTATAGACATCGACGACTACAACATCCGCGGATATGATCAGATGTTCGGCTTCTTCATGGGCGTCCTCGCAGGCGACTATGATATCGAGGAAGTTTACATCGACGGTATCCTCAAGATCGGCTCCGGTGATCTCGATGGCCTCGGAACATTCCTCGGCAAGGTCGTTGACGTTGCTCCCGAGAACGTAAAGGTCGTTGTCACGGTTTCCTGTGCCGAAGCAGCTCTTACAGATTCTGTAAAGAAATACCTTTAATTTGCTCTAAGGACAAAAAAAGTCCGTTGACACACTCTTTTTGTGTGTTATAATATCTAAGCACGCTTGATGAAGTGTTGTGTAAGATATGATTAAATGAGGAGGTGCTCAGCATGGCAGTACCGAAGAGAAAAACTGGCAAGGCGCGGCGCGATAAAAGACGCTCCTCCGTTTGGAAGATAGCCGCTCCTAATCTTGTAAAGTGCCCTCAGTGTGGTGAATATATGGTTCCCCACAAGGCATGCGGATTCTGTGGCTACTATAACGGTCGCGCAGTCGTCAGCAAAGAGGCATAACCTAATCATGAAAAGGCGAGGAGTTTGATCCTCGCCTTTTTTTGAATTCTGGAGAAATATCATGGCAGTCAGAATATCCGGAACAGCAAAAGGCTCACCGGCATCAAAACTGAATATTCCGGAAGGAGCCAGCATCCTGTCCATAAACGGCGAACCGATAGACGACGTGCTCGATTACGGTTTCTATTCTTCTGCCCGGAGCATGGATATTGTCATTGCGTTTCCGGACGGCGAAGAGAAGACATTCCATGTGGACAAGAGGGAATATGACGATCTCGGCTTCGAGTCCGAAACTTTTCTGATGGACGAAGAACATTCCTGCAGAAACAAGTGCATTTTCTGCTTCATCGATCAGAACCCGAAAGGGCTGAGACGCAGCCTCTATTTCAAGGACGACGACATGCGTCTTTCCTTCCTGTTCGGAAGTTATGTAACGCTGACCAATATCACGGATCATGATATCGACAGGGTCCTTAAAATGAAAATCTCCCCCATCAATATCTCGGTGCATACGCTGGACCCGGAACTGCGGAAAAAGATGATGTGCAACCGGTTCGCGGGAGACAGTCTCAGGCACCTTTATCGGCTGACGGAGGCGGGCGCCGACATCAATTGCCAGATCGTCTGCTGCCCCGGCTGGAACGATGGTGAGAGCCTCAGGATGACACTGGAGAAACTGGTCGAAATGTGTCCTTCCGTCGGGAGCGTGGCCGTTATCCCCGTCGGTCTTACAAAATTCAGGGAAGGACTTACTCCCCTGAAAACCTTTGACAGAGAAGGGGCAAAAGCTGTCCTGGACATGATCCGCCCGATTGCCGCAAGATGCAGGGAAAAATGGGGAGACAGCATTGTCTATGCTTCGGATGAATTTTACCTGCTCGCCGGGGAAAAACTTCCCGGCCCCGATGAATACGGGGATTACAGACAGATTGAAAACGGCGTCGGAATGATCGCTCAATTTACGGATGAATTTGCCTCCGCCCTGGATCTGGAGGACGGAGACGAAGAGGATCGGTATGCGGACTGCGTCACGGGTTTTGCGGCGGCCGATACCATTTCCGGTCTTTGCGAGAAAGCCAGAGAAAAATTCCCGAATCTGCACGTGAGAGTGCATGTCATCAGAAATGACTTTTTCGGCCCTTCCATTACAGTAGCGGGACTTCTCACGGCAACGGACATACTGAACCAGGTAAAGAAAGAAGACATCAGGGGAAACTGCCTCATTGGTACCGAAGCGATGCTTCGCAGAGACGGAGACCGGTTCCTGGACGATGTGACGAAAGACGAATTCGAGGAGAGATTGGGCCTTCCCCTTAGGACGACTACCGACGGCGCTGATTTCCTGGACTCACTGTTAGGAAGGTAACACATGGCAGATAACGTAAAAAAGAAAAGACACAGAAGACTGAAGTCCCCCAAAGCCTATGAATTCAACAAGGAGGAGTTCAGACAGCATAAGGTTGCGTTTATTGCGTATTTTACGCTCCGCGCACTGGTGATCCTCACGCTGTTCCTTCAACTTCGCAACGGGAACTATGAAAACGTTTTCACCTGCCTTCTCACGCTGATCCTTCTTCTTCTGCCGAGATTTGTCGAAAAAGAGATGAGAATCGATATTCCGGATACGCTCGAAGTCATCCTGATGGTCTTCGTGTTTGCCGCCGAGATTCTCGGAGAGATCGAGGCTTTCTATGTGACGGTCGAAAACTGGGATACGATCCTGCATACGGTCAACGGTTTTATCGCCGCTGCCGTCGGCTTTTCGCTGGTAAACCTTCTGAACAAGGATGAGGAGTCCGGTTTCCGGCTCTCTCCCATTTATCTGGCACTGACAGCATTCTGTTTTTCCATGACCATCGGCGTTCTGTGGGAATTCTTTGAATTCAGCATGGACCATTTTTTCGGCATGGACATGCAGAAGGACACGGTGATCCATGTGATTAACAGTGTGTCCCTTGATCCAACGATGTCAAACAAGGTCGTCTCCATTGATGACATTACGTCTGTCGTTCTGAACGGACAGGACCTCGGACTCGGAGGATATCTCGATATCGGCCTGATCGACACCATGGAAGACCTGTTCGTCAATTTCATCGGAGCCACAATATATTCGATTTTCGGGTATATTTATGTAAAAACCAAGGGCAGAAAGGGCATTGCCGGCCGTTTCATGCTCAGAAAAATAAAAGATGAGAATCCCGCTCAGTCCGGGAATACGGAACCTGAGGCGGAAAAGATCACTACGGAGGAAAAGAACGTACAATGAAACAGACCGTAGCCATAGTCGGAAGACCTAACGTCGGCAAATCGACGCTTTTCAATAAGCTGATTGGAGAAAGACGATCTATCGTTGACGACGTGCCCGGAATCACTAGAGACAGGGTCATGGGCGACTGCGAATGGGGCAGATATAAATTTGCCCTCATCGACACCGGCGGACTCGAAATAGGAAACAACACAGGCTTCATGCCTCATATCAAGGAGCAGGTCGAACTCGCTGTCCAGACCTCCGCTGTCATCGTCATGGTCACGGATATCAGATCAGGCGTTACCGCGGCGGATGTGGAGTTTGCTTCCATGCTGAGACAGACCGGAAGACCTGTCGTCCTCGTCGTGAACAAGGTGGACTCCATCGGAGAAGTTCCTGCGGAGTTCTATGAATTTTATTCTCTGGGACTCGGAGATCCGTTTGCGGTTTCCTCTGTCCACGGGCACGGAACCGGAGACCTTCTCGATGAGGTCTGCAAGTATCTCGCCGTTCCCAATGAAGAGGAAGAAGGGATGGACGGCATTGCTGTCGCCATCATCGGCCGGCCGAACGCCGGAAAATCCAGTCTTGTGAACAAGCTCTGCGGACAGAACAGAGTCATCGTTTCCGATGTTGCCGGTACGACAAGAGACTCCATTGACGTGGATATCGAGAATGAAAAGGGAAAGTTTACCCTGATCGATACTGCGGGAATGCGGAAAAAAGGCAGGATCGACGATTCTGTGGAACATTTCAGCATCATGCGCTCCCTTGCTGCCGTCGACAGAGCCAATGTCGCTGTTATCATGATCGACGCGGTGGAAGGTTTCTCGGAACAGGATACCAAGATTGCGGGATATGCCCATGAACAGGGGAAGGGCTGCATCATCGCCATCAACAAATGGGATCTCGTCGACAAGGACGAAAAAACCATGGACAAGATGCGCAGGGATTTCGAAAGCTATTTCAGCTTCATGGCATATGCGCCGATCATCTTCATTTCGGCCAAGACCGGCCAGAGACTCGACAGACTGCTTGAACTGATTAAATATGTCGATGAACAGAATGCCATGAGAATCACTACCGGAGCCCTGAACGAACTTCTCGCAAGGGCAACCGCCCGTGTGGAACCGCCGTCAGACAAAGGCAAGAGGCTGAGGATTTACTACATGACACAGGTGGGCGTCAGACCGCCTCAGTTTGCGGTCTTCTGCAACACCACAGAACTCTTCCACTTCAGCTATCAGAGATATCTCGAAAACCAGATCAGAGAAGCCTACGGACTCGAAGGCACGCCGATCAAGCTGCTGCTCAGAGGCAGAGGAGATTAATGACAGGCCCGCGTTTCGAAAACGCGGGCCTGATTCTTTTTCTGTATTTGCTGATCAGTACCGTTTTATGGGACTTTTATTGCGGTATCATTAACATAGAAATCCAGGAGCAGAGGTAGGTAATAGACATGAATATGTATGAAATAGCGGTGCTGGCTTCCGCCGGCCTGTCACTGATTACGTTCATCCTGATGTGCGTGGTCACGGCAAGGGTATCCTCCATCAAGGACACGAAGCAGCAGATGGACGCCATCCGCCGGGAAATCAACGGCGAACTGAGGGAAGCACGGACAGACAGTGCGGCACAGAATCACATGCTGAGCAGTTCCATTTCCGAATCTCTGTCCCGTTCTTTCTCCAGGGAGGACGCAAGACTTATCTCCATACAGAAGAGCGTCAATGACCAGCTGTCACAGATGGAGAACCGTCTTGCGGAATCCGAGATCCGGAATGAGACAAAGCTGGAGAACGTCAGGACAACGATGGAAAGGAAGCTTGCCGCGATTCAGGAGGACAACAGCCGTCAGCTGACGGAAATGCGGAATACCGTCGACAGCAAGCTTTCCGGTATCCAGGCAGACAACGAAAAACAGCTGACGGAAATGAGAAATACTGTCGATGAGAAGCTTCAGAAGACGCTGGAGGACAGAATCGGACAGAGCTTCCGGATCGTAAGCGAAAGGCTGGAACAAGTATACCGGGGACTCGGTGAGATGCAGAATCTTGCCGTAGGAGTCGGGGATCTCAAAAAAGTGCTGACGAACGTCAAGACGAGGGGAATATTCGGAGAGATTCAGCTCGGCGCGATACTGGAGCAGATGCTGAGCAACGAACAATACGAGACCAATGTCGTCACAAGGCCCGGTTCCAAGGACCCGGTAGAATATGCGGTGAAGTTCCCCGGTGAAGACGGTGAAAGCGTTTATCTGCCCATTGACTCGAAATTCCCCATGGATGTCTATCAGACAGTTTTGGACGCCTATGATACGGGAGATAAGGAAAGAATCGATGCCGCTGTGAGTTTCCTGTGCACAAGGATCAAACAGGAAGCCAAAAAGATCCGCGAAAAGTATATCGAACCGCCTTATACGACGGATTTTGCCGTCATGTTCCTGCCGATCGAGGGGCTCTATGCCGAAGTGGTGCGCAGCGGACTGGTCAATATCCTGCAGCAGGAGTACCGGGTCAGCATTGCCGGACCGACGACCATGGCTGCTCTCCTGAATTCTCTGCAGATGGGTTTCCGTACGCTTGCCATTCAGAAAAGATCCGGGGAAGTATGGAGGGTGCTCGGGGAGGTCAAGACCGAATTCAGCAGCTTCCAGAATGTTCTTGAGAGCGCTCAGAACAGGATCATGAAGGCGAATGAGGATCTGGATAAGCTGGTCGGCGTGAGAACAAGGCAGATCCAGCGAAAACTCAAAGATGTGGAATCGATCGCTCCGACCCGGGAAGAAACAGGATATCTGGAATAATGTCAGGCTCCACGGCGTAAAAGCCGTGGAGCCTGTTTTTCTTACGGTGTCATTTATGTTATAATTCAGAAGTTATCTGTAAAATCGGGAGATCAAAATGAACAAACTGAAGACACTTGCAAGACGCATCAGGTCGATGAGTTTTAAAAGATATTTTTTCTATGCGGGGAGAGCTTCCAGGGAATCCGGAAGATTTATGCTTTCCGTTCTGTTTGACATGTTCCTCTGTGCCTTCCGCTACGGCGTAGGTTATCTGGATTACTATATTTTCGGATTTGCACGCATTACAAAAGATTCGGACAGAAGAACATTCATGACCATGCCGGACAATCTGAACCTGTTCAAACTCGTGAACGACGAAAAGGCAACGGAAATCTTTGAAAACAAGGACCGGTTCGACCGGGTCTTTTCGGAATATCTGGGACGCAGCTTCCTTGATCTGGACGAATGCTCGGAAGAACAGTTCTGCAGATTCTGCGACGGAAAAGGAAGGTTTTTTGCCAAAATCACGGATGCCTTCGGCGGACTGGGCGTCAAAGCGGTGACTGTGCCCGAAACGGATGAAGACAGGAAAAAACTTTTCTCCGGCCTCAGAGAGGAACATTACGGGCTGGCGGAAGAAGAGATACGGCAGCACAGCGCCATGTCTTCTCTCTGCAGCAGATCCGTCAATACTCTGCGCATGACCACGCTGATCGGAAAGGACGGAGCACCGCACCTCATGTATGTGCTCATCCGGATCGGCAGAGGCAACGCCGATGTGGACAATATCACCAGCGGCGGAATGTACTCCCAGATCGATATCGAGGAAGGTGTCATCAGGGCGCCGGCTTTCTGTGACAAAACCGGAGATGTTTACTATAAACATCCGGTAAGCGGTACGGAAATCGTCGGATTCAGGATACCGTATTTCGAAGAAGCAAAGGCTCTTGTCCTGAAAGCAGCTTTGAAGGTCCCCGAAGTCAGATATGTCGGATGGGATGTTGCAATTACAGAGAACGGCCCGGTTTTCGTGGAAGGAAATACGATCCCCGGATATGATATGTGTCAGAATTACCGGCATCTCCCCAAAAACAACAAAACCGGAGTCCTTCCGAAATTCAGGGAGGTCCTTGGCTGCGACTTCTGAAAACACCAAAAGAATTTAAAAAGGTGTTGACATTTCGGAGGGCACTTAGCTATAATATACGAGCAATGAGCGAGTGTGCTGGAATAGGCAGACAGGCACGTTTGAGGGGCGTGTGTCCTTGACGTACGAGTTCAAGTCTCGTCACTCGCACCATTCAGAACGGTTGAAGAAGAAATTCTTCAACCGTTTTTTGTATAGCGAAAACCACGCGTTAGACGCGTGGTTCCAAAGAGGTTAACCG
>R06__coassemble_729_pt1 | contig 11763 bp, 10 predicted proteins | sample R06__metabat2_low_PE_050 | metagenome-assembled genome bin R06 | reverse complement strand
CGTCTTCAACTGCAGATGCCGGAGTATCAGGTTCGTCAGGTCTTGGAGGAACTGGCGACAGCTATGTGGTCACAGATCCCGCAACAGGTGCGCAGACACTTTATATTAAAGATGCAAACGGCAGCTGGGTTTCTTCTGACGGAAGCAGCGTTCTCGATGCTGATAAGATTGCCGATTGGAAAAAGACCAGGGCTAAGGACCGTACATGGCAGAATAAGTCCAATGAGGGCTTGCAAAACCCGACAAAATTTGAAGATATCGATAAGCAGGAAGCTCTGGAAAACGAAAAAATCAAGAGAGAAACTTACGAAGAAAAGATTGCAATCAAGCACGGCATGGATACTTCCGATATGGATGCCGTTTACCAAAAAGTCTCCAGCGATACGGCCCGCGAAGAGGTTAGGGGACAGAAATTGCAGGAACACGCAGATCATGTTGATACTGTATTGAAAGTTACTGAAAACATAAAGACGGTGGCAGATTATTCTGTCAGTGCTCTCGGCGCAGTAACCGGCCCTGCAGGAAAAACAATAAAAGATATTTATACAGCAGGCACAACCATTGGTGGAGATGTTGCAGCTGCTGTGGTTGAAGGCAAAGATGCTGCGCAGGCTGCAGCAGCTGCAGTTACTAAGTCTGCAATCGGAGTAATTCAGAATCGAGTAGAAGGTCTTGGTGCCAAGGCTGCAGCGAACATAGTAGGAGGTGCAGCCTCCGGCGGTGTCGATGCTTATGTCGGCGGTGAAGATGTAGCTCAGGGAATTGTAACGGGCGCTGTAAGCGGCACAGCATCAACGGTAGTTGATACCGGTGCAGAAATGGTCGGTGCTCTTAAGGATGACAGTGCAATATCAGATCTGGCCAAAAATCTGGTAAGCTCTGCAAGCGATACTGCAGGAGACCTTATAAAGAACACCACATCCGATGCTATTGAAAAATCATTTGACAAGACATTCAAGGATTTGAATCCGAAATAAGCAGCCTCCCTTTAAATCAGAAAGGTTATATTTCATGAAGAACAGAATATTGTTAATTTGCATTTTAATACTCAGCATGATGTTTACAGCCTGCGGCAACACAACAGATAATGCTCCGACAGAACAAAAAACAGACGGACCTATAAGCAGCGTTACTGTTGAAACACCAATTTCTGATGCCGATACAAATACTGATACTACAGAAGAACTTCTTGAGCCTGTTATAGAATGGTGGGAACTGTATGATCCCAATGGTTTTGACACCTTGCCCGCCCTCATTGCCAATCCGAATGATATTGACATTGACGTCTCCTACGACATAGTTTTTTATAAGGACAAAAACGAGATTTCGCGTATCCAATACTGCGACAGTTTCAGCGTTGCTGCCAATGGCAAGGCCATTATCTGGGCAAATGTGGATGTTCCTTCTGCAACGGATGCTGATGATGTAAAACTGGAGAACATCTACATCAGTAAAGCACATAATCTGGCTATTGGCGGAAAATATGAATATGCCGGTATTATTGATGGCCATGCCTGTTTCGATTTTACTTTCGACAGTAAACCGGAATTCGCCACCATTTGGTTTGTCCTGTATAAGGATGACAATGGCAATGGTAGGTTTGATAAAGGTGAAATTTCTGTAGTAGATTTTGATAATCTCATGGAACAAACGGGCAGGGCGTCATTTAATGTCAATGTTTATCCTTACACCGATTTTGAGGTATATTTTACGGCTTATTAATAGTAAAGCATCTCAAAGGCAGACAAAATTTGATGGCATGCTCAGGCCTCTTCACGTCCGCAAAAGAGCCGCAGGTTTTCTGGCCGTTCCGGAACTCCTGCGGTAACTGCGTCACAAGGGAACAGATCTACGCAAATTTGTCACTCCAGATCTGCAGCGTGTTTTCAAGATTGCTCACGATCCAGTTATCTGACATTCACCATGTCTACTTTATGTATAGCACTTCACAATAAAAAAGACTCAGTGCCGATCAATCACTGAGTCTCAAAAGCGATATTCAATTTGTAGAACAAGCTGGAGTCTGTTTACTTAGCCGCACCGCAGACAGAACATGTAGTAACAGTTTCATCATAAGCCTCTTTATCGGTTACAGTTACTGTCTGATATACAGCGTCGTGATGAACTGTTTCATACTCAGTATGTGATCCACCACAACCTGTTGCAAGTAAGTGCTCTTTAGCCTGTGCGCTAGTCCAATTAGTGACATCATATCCGCAATCACAAATTTCACGCTCAGTAGTTTCATTGTAAGCAGTTGTTACTAGCTCCTGTTCCTCATGTGTCACGGCATCGTGGTGAACAGTCTGAATTGTCCAGATATGATCAATTACAGGAATCACTTCCGTCTTTGTACTTCCACAGGTTTTGCACGTATAAGTCTTAATACCGGTAGAGGTACAAGTAGCTGCCTTAGTAACTGTTCCAATGTCATATGAATGTGTATGTGCAGTTTCCTTATTAGAAGAGCTGTTGTTATCTGAACTGCCGTTATTGGAATTGTTGCTTTTAGAAGATTCTGCCGTTTCCCCAGAAGTATCCTCCGTAGATACAGTCTCCTCAGTTGTCTCAGTTTCCCCGGAAGTTTCAGGTTCTTCAGCGGATCCTGTTTCCGAAGGAATTTCTGTTTCCTCAGGTTCTTTGGATTCTGTATCTGAGGTTTTGTCCTCTGCAGATGGCTCAGACTGCGTTTCTGAAGTTTCCGTCTCAATAACTGAAGTTTCTGTTTCTGTCTTATCGTTATTGCCGCATGTTACAAGCGTGAGCGCTATCACAACCGCCACAAGCACTACTGCAATTATTGAAATGATTTTTCTCATAATATCGCTCTTCTTTTAAATATTATTTTCATCTTGCTGCCAAAGCCATTATTCAATTAAGAAAACAAACTGGAATTTATAATATTAAAGTTGGATCTGCTCCAAACCATGTTTCTGTATCTCTTAAAGAATCAGTTTCCGATGCGTTCACCCAGCTGACATGATCAATCCATGCAATTCCAAAAACATAATGTTCTGTTTTCGTACTTTCCAAAACAAGGTATGCCATTCCGTTTTCCAGGTAATCCACATCATAATCATATTGGTTGGATATTCTGCTTCCATCTGGCATGTGACCGGACTCGCCCTCCACCCCGACAGACATTTTATATCCATGAGAATTATAAAAACTTTGACACTCTAAATTCTCACCTGACTCAGATGATCTGTTGTACGGGCATCCTGCAGGAAATGTACAGGATATCTTGTGTCTTTTCCCGTCCGGCACCAATGCAACATCTATCCGATATCTTCCAAGTACATTAGGGCATAAATCCTGAAGGGCAGTCATTTCTTTCGCAATATAGTGAACTGACTGGCCATCTATTCTGATTTCAATATTTCCAAACGGCGTATCCAATATCGCCATATTTTTCCCTCGCAAATTATAATTTGTGTTTCCCTTTTATTTTAAAATCTCACAGAAATAAAAGATACCCCTGCAAGGATATTCTCCTCGCAGGGGTATAGTTCTGTCAAGATATGTAGACATGTACAAAACAACTGTGCATTTTTTCACAAATTATGGCTTGAGATTGGCTTAAATGGCTTAAATTTTTGGCTTAAGCTGTCAAAATGCCGTACATTTATGACATGTATTAATACATTTTCGCGCCGGCGGGAATATGATTGTCCAGCATGATCAGGTGAAGCTTTTCTTCGCCATTCTCATGATGTACTGCGCTGATCAGCATGCCGCAGGAATCGATGCCCATCATCTTTCTCGGAGGCAGGTTGGTAATGGCAAGAAGAGTCTTGCCTACCAGCTCTTCCGGCTCATAATACGCATGAATTCCGCTCAGAATCGTACGATTATTTCCTGATCCGTCGTCAAGTGTGAACTGAAGGAGCTTCTTGGACTTCTTGACAGCTTCGCATGCGATGCACTTTACTGCACGGAAGTCGGACTTGGAGAAGGTCTCGAAATCTACGAAATCCTGGAAGAGGGGCTCGACTTCAACATTGGAGAAGTCGATCTTTTCTTCCTCGACGGGAGCTTCAGCAGGTGCGGAACTTGTATTATTTTCGCTCTTGTTTTCCTTCTTTTCCGTATCAATGGGCTTCATTGTCGGGAACAAAAGAACATCGCGGATGGTAAGGCTGTCTGTAAGAAGCATGACCAGTCTGTCTACGCCGATACCGCAGCCGCCTGTGGGAGGCATGCCAAATTCAAGTGCATGAACGAAATCTTCGTCCAGCATGTTGGCTTCGTCGTCACCGCAGTCTCTGAGTTCAAGCTGATGCTTGAATCTTTCGAGCTGATCAATCGGATCGTTGAGTTCGGAATAGGCATTACCGTATTCGTGGCCTGCGATGAAAAGTTCGAATCTTTCGGTGAGATAGGGAGCGTCAGGCTTCCTCTTTGTAAGAGGAGAAACCTCGACAGGATAGTCCATGATGAAGGTCGGCTGTTCCAGCTTCTCTTCCACGAACTTATCGAAAAACTCAGGAAGAAGATCGCCCCAGGTTTCCTTGCCCTTCTTGACTTCGATCTCGTTTTCTTTTGCAAGGGCAACTGCCTTTTCATTGTCACCGACAAAGCTGCCGAAATCGATTCCGGAATATTTTTTGACAGCATCCACCATGGTAAGTCTCTCAAAGGGCTTGCCGAGGTCAAGGTCGATTCCCTTATAGACAATATGTGTGGTTCCGCAGGCATCATTTGCCGCATTACGGACAATATTCTCCGTACGGTCCATCATACCGTAATAATCGGTATAGGCCTCATAAAACTCAACGGAAGTAAATTCCGGGTTATGTGTAGGATCCATTCCCTCATTGCGGAAGATACGGCCAATCTCATATACCCTGTCCATGCCGCCGACGATGAGTCTCTTGAGATAGAGCTCAGTGGCAATTCTCATGTACATGTCAATGTCCAGAGTGTTGTGATGAGTGACGAAAGGACGTGCCGTCGCACCGCCTGCAATGGTGTTGAGGACCGGCGTTTCAACCTCTGTATATCCGGCCTCATCGAGGGTCCTGCGGATGGAAGCGATGATCCTGCTTCTCTTCACAAAAGTATCCTTCACCTCGGGATTCATGATCAGATCGACGTAACGCTGACGGTATCTGGTCTCAAGGTCCTTCAGTCCGTGGAATTTCTCGGGCAGAGGTCTCAGAGACTTTGTCAGAAGCTTTATGGATTCGCAGTGGACAGAGATCTCTCCTGTTTTTGTGCGGAACATATAGCCTGTGATTCCGAAGATATCGCCGATGTCAGCTTTCTTGAAATCCGCATAGGCATCGTCGCCGATGGCATCTCTGGACACATACACCTGGATGGTGCCCTTGGTATCCTGAATGTTGCAGAAGGAAGCCTTGCCCATGATTCTCTGGAACATCATGCGGCCGGCAATGCTGACATGGATTGCATTCGCATCCATGATGGCCCTGCGCTCGTTATAGTCAGCTGTAACGGCAGCCCTGGCTTCTTGTTCGCTCAGACCTTCTGTATTTACTGTTTTTCTTCCGGCAAGAAGTTCTGCTTCCTTTGCCGTATATGCCTCTTTTGCATTTACAGAATAATCTGTCTGATCGTACTTGGTGTTCTGGAACGGGTCTCTGCCCTCTTCCTGCATTCTGCGGAGCTTGTCCTTTCTGATGGCGATGAGTTCATTCTCATCCATTTCCACCTGGCCGCCCTGTGCCTGCTTTGTATTTGCTGCCATATTCTCCTCCAAAAAAATGCCTTCGCGTAAAGGATCTCACGCGAAGGCTCAATCACATGGTAAATCCCGATTAGAGATCCTGTTTGCTGATCTCAAGGATCTTGACTTCAAGATCTCCGCCGGGTGTCTTTGCAATCACAGTCTCTCCTGCGGCATGTCCTGTAATGGATGCTCCGAGAGGAGACTCGTTGGAAATCTTGTTGCTCATGGCATCAGCTTCGCCGGAGCTTACGATATCGTAATCTTCTGTTTCGTCATCTTCCACGAAGAGAAGCTTGACGCGGCAGCCGATACTTACGTGGTCTGTTGAGATGGAATCTTCGTCGATGACACGTGCCTCGTGGAGCATTTTCTCAAGCTCTGCGATATGTGCCTCCATGATGGCCTGTGCGTTTTTGGCTTCATCATACTCGCTGTTTTCGGAAAGGTCTCCGTGTGAAAGAGCTTCCTTGATAACAGCTGCCATTTCCTGGCGTTTTACCGATTTCAGATAATCGAGTTCGCTTTCAAGCTCGACGAGTTTGGACTTGCTGATTAATAATTCCTTTGCTGCCATGAATCCTATTAGAATCCTTTCAAATTAATATTACGATTAATAACAGATTTTATCTATCTGTCCATTAAATGTCAACCTTCGACCAGAAGTTCGGACTCCATGATCTCAATCCCCTTTTTTAGCTGTGCATCCGCAAGAAACACAGGTTCGCTGTCTACAAGTTCAAAACCTTCCAGCGGCGAAGTTACGAAATCGATTGCCACTCCGGTGCCGTCAAAGTGCGTTGTGCCGGCTGCAAGGAGTTCGCACACCGTCACGTAAAGTCCGGTGCCGTCCGACAGAGTAATCAGTTCCTGGCAGGTTCCTTTTCCTTCGGTCTCCTCACCGACAACCCTGACATTCTCCTGCTCTCCGAGGGTTGCCGCAAGAAGTTCTGCATATCCGGAAGTGTTTCCGTTTACAAGGACCACGATAGGAGCGTCAAAATGCGAGGAGGTCGCGGTATAAAGTTCCTTTGTATTGCCGCCGGCATAAATGCCAGAGACGAGGACACCGCTTCCGATGACGTCGTTCAGCATATGCACAACGACTTCGATGTTTCTGCCGCCGTCGGTATCCCTGAGATCCAGGATAAGGCCCTTGACTTCCGCATTGCCGTTTACTTCGCTGAGTTTTTCTTCGAACTGAGTATCGGTAAGATCGTTGATCTCAAGAAGCCTGATGTAGGCATATCCGCCTTCCAGCGAATAGGAAGTAACAGAAGTTCTGTCATAGGGGGCGTAAACGATATCGATGGAATACTCCGTGGCATCCCTCTGATAGGTCAGAGAGACCGAAGTTCCTTCGGTTCCGGTCAGAAGAGAAACAACCTGCTCATATCCAAGCGTCAAGGCATCTTCTTCATTGATCTTCGTGATAACGTCGTTGACCTGGATATCCAGCTTGGATGCTGCGGAATCGGGATAGACTTTCGTAATCTGCGCGTATCCGCTGGCGTTGCATTCCGTCGCGACGCCGATGCCGGATTCTTCACCGCTCTGCTGATCGTTGATTGCGGCGATGTCGCTGCTTCTCAGATAAACGGTGTTCTCGTCGCCGAGAGCGGAAAGATAACCGTCAGTGAGACCCTGCATCAGCGCATCGTCATCGATTTCTCCGCTGTAGTTCTGTCTGATGACGGAGTCGATCTCGGAGATCTTGTCATATACGGAAGCTCTCTCCTGAACACTGGCGATTTTTTTGTCGAAGATGTCCATGGAATACATCATCGTGGCGGTAAAGGTGATTGCCACTGCGATGAGAACGAAAGCTATCGTGATTCCAACCGTGATTTTCTTGTTCATATTAGATAATTAATCCTCAGACAGTCCTGTATTTCGAGTTCGGACCGTTTGTCCTTATCTGGTAACGTAGTCAAGCGGGTTGACCTGTGTTCCGTCGAGACGGATCTCGAAGTGGAGATGCGGGCCGGTGGAATTGCCGGTGGATCCGACATATCCGATGACCTGTCCCTGTCCTACCCAGTCACCTTCGGACACTGCGATGGAACTAAGGTGGGCATAAACGGTCCAGTTGTTTCCGCCGTGGTCAATCATGACATGATAGCCGTAGCCGGTGGAATAGTATCTGACTCTGACGACCTCTCCGGTATTGGAGGCGATGACGGGCTTGCCGTAAACATTGGATCCGGAAATATCGATTCCGGTGTGATAGTTGGGCTGTCCGTAAAGAGTTCTCCATCCGAAGTAAGCTGTGATGTACTGATATCCTGGAAGGGGCCATGCATAATAGCCGCCCACGTACTCATCCATGCCGGTTCCCATGAGGGAGTTGAGCTCATTCTGAGTCTCCTGCATGTCGGCAAGAATCTGGTTGTAGTCGCTTTCCGTTGCTTCCTTCAGAGCCTGCGCATCGGAAATATCCTCATTTGCTTCCTGGTAAAGAGCGGCAAGTTCGGAATACTTGTCCTCAAGGGTGTCCATATCGCCTTCCAGTTCATCGAGTGCCGCAGAGATCTCCGCTTCTTCGGCGGCGATTTCCTGTTCTTCCGATTCCAGCTTGTTGATGAGCTCGGTATCATGTTTGGATATCCTGGACTGCGTCTCCGCGGCCACAAGGAATTCCGAGAAAGACTTGGAGCCGAAGATGAGCGAGAGTATCGAAACATTGTTGTTCATATACATCGCTCTGAGCCTGCTCTTGAAAAGCGTGTAGGTCTCATCGTGTTCGCGTTCCTTCGCATCAAGTTCTTCCTGCTTTGCAGCAAGTTCTTCCTGACGGATGGTAATGCTTTCATTGAGAGTATCGATCTGTTCCTGAACGAGATCTACTCTCTCGGAATAGGTATTTGCAAGTTCCGTGGCCTCGGAAATCGTATTCTTCGCCGCGGCGATCTTTTTATTGACGTCGATCAGCTCCTGCTGGAGTTCCTGAAGATGTTCCTTAGCCTCTTCTGCTGTCGTATATCCGGAGACTTCCACAGAAGGAGCGTCGGCGGATGCCATAGCTGCACACAGGCAGAGAGACAGGATGATGACTGCCGTAATCTTTTTAACTCTTCCCGCCATGACTTATACCCTCAGATAACGGCGCATCGAAGAACTGCTGCCGAATGCTCCGAGCAGAACACCCACCGCAACGAATCCGATCAGGACATACTGCCAGAGTCCCTCATAGGGAAGGATCTGCGCGCTGACGCCGGTGAGCCAGCTGATGCTGGAACCGCTGAGCATCTCTCCGAGGCTTTCATAGATCGCGGAGATGATACCGAAGGCAATGCCTGCGGAAATGACGCCGATGGTGATGCCCTCCACCACAAACGGGAATTTGATGAAGGTATCCGTAGCGCCGACATATTTCATGATGCTGATCTCGCGTCTTCTTGCGTGAAGCGTGAGTCGGACGGTGTTTGAAATGACGACCGTGGATGCGACAATCAGGATGCCGATGATGATCGAGCCCAGTACGAGAAGCGTCTTCTCGATGCCAGAAAGAGTATCGGCAAGATCAGTCGGTGCGGAGATGCTGTCAACATAGGACAGTTTCTTAAGGTCCGAGAGAACCTGATCGATGTTTTCGAGCCCGTCGATTGTGATCCTGTAGGATGCGGGAAGAGGATTGTCATCCTCAAGTCCGTCGAGAAGATAGCCCTGGTCTCCCATGTAGTCTTTCTCTTCCTCGAGCGCTTCCTCCTTGGAAACATAGGTCATGCTTTCGATATTCTCTATTGCCTTGATATTCTTGCCGAGCTTTTCCGTCTGTTCTTCGGTTGCATCATCCGCGACGAAAACGACGATCTCGTTCTGGCTTTCAATGGCCGTGAAGATCTCCTTGACGTTGACGGCAAGAAGTCCCGCGCCTCCGACAATGACGAGGCAGGCCACCAGGATGCCGATGGATGCCGCAGACATCATTCTGTTCACCCAGGTTCCCTTGATGCCCTGGCCGACAAGATATCCGAAACTTGAACCTCTCATTCCTGTTCTCCTTTCGAATCGCTTACGATGCGGCCGTTTCTGAGGACGATCGTTCTCTCATTAAACTCTTTTGCGAGTGCAACGTCGTGGGTTACAACGATCACCGTCGTGCCGAGCTTGTTGATCTGTTCGAGAAGAGTCATGATCTCGACGGAAAGCTTGTGGTCGATATTTCCCGTCGGCTCATCCGCAAGGATGATCTTGGGGTTGTGCACCAGAGCTCTTGCAAGAGCGACTCTCTGCTGTTCTCCTCCGGAAAGCTGATCCGGATAAACATACATCTTATCCTGGAGACCCACGATCTTGAGGATGTAAGGGACTCTTCTGCGGATCTCCCTTGCCGGAATGTTTGTGACTCTCATTGCAAAAGCCACGTTTTCATATGCCGTCATGTTGTCAATAAGACGGAAATCCTGGAAAACAACGCCGAGTTCCCTTCTGAGATACGGGATCTTGCGTTTTCTTATTTTATTTAAGTTATAATCACCTATTATGATTGTGCCGCTGGTAGCGTCCTCCTCTTTCATCATAAGTTTGAGGAGCGTGCTCTTGCCTGCGCCGGAATGTCCGATGATGAATACAAATTCGCCCTTGTCGATGGAAAAATCGACGTCATCGAGAGCTATCCGTTCACCCGGGTATTCCTTGGTAACGCCTCTGAATTCAATCATTAAACGAACCTCTGATTCTAAGCTGTGTGCAAATGATTAGAAAATCTTGTTGTCGTTCTTGAGACTGTCTACATACTTTCTGACCATAAGAGCCACCTTGAAGACAATAGCCTGGTCAAACTCGCGGAGATCGAGACCGGTGAGCTTCTTGATCTTCTCCAGTCTGTAGACGAGAGTATTGCGGTGAACGAACAGACCTCTGGATGTCTCGGAGACATTAAGGTTGTTGTCGAAGAATCTCTGAATGGTGAAGAGGGTTTCCTGGTCCAGGGTCTCGATGGAACCGTTGCTGAAGACCTCGTTCAGGAACTGGGAGCAGATCGTGGTGGGCAGCTGATAGATCAGACGGGCAATGCCGAGATGATTGTAGGCAACAACGGTGTGCTCCGTGTCGAAGACCTTTCCGACCTCCAGAGCCGTGCGTGCCTCACGGAAGGAAGTTGCCATATCCTTCACGCCGACAACAGTATTTCCGATACCTACTGTAACCTTTATATTATGTGTATTTGCAAACAAATCGTAAATTGATGCCGCAAGATGGCTGAGCGCCTCCGTTTCCATTTCGGATTCGACGGTCTTGACGACAACGGTATCAACCTCGTTTGCAGTGAAAATGAAATCCTTGTTCCTGTCGGGGAAAAGCTGCTCCAGGATATCCAGGATTGCCATGGAATCGGTCGCCTGTTCCGCTCTCACCACAAGTGCGGCTGTGCGGATGTCGCTGGGGAAGGCAAGTTCTCTCGCCTTGACGTAGATGTCGCTGGGCATGATGTTGTCGGTGACGACATGCTTTACGAAAAGCGTGAGGTCTTCCTTATCATCCGAGCCCTGCATGACGGTTGAAAGGCATATCGCTATTGCCGAACAGTCCTTGACAGCCTTTTCACTGTCGCCCTCGACAAATACGACGCTGTTCTTGGTGCCTTCGATATGCATGTAGACATATCCGCCGTGGACAAGAGGCGATCCGTCCCTGCTGACGGTAAGACCTACCCTGGTGGTATTGAGAAGAGAAGGATCGTTGCTGGCGATCACGGCTGCATTGTCATCAAGCACGCCGATGTTGCGTCCGAAAGCATCTCCGAGTTTCTGAACCGTTGCAATAAACTGTTTGTTAGCCATTTGTTACTCCATAATCTGCAGATCAGCAGTAATAGACTTCAATCAAGTACAATCTATATTACACGTGTTTATGGGAATTTTCAATATTTATCACAAAAAACAGGGCAAATCTATGTGCAATTTCACAAGAGCATTCTATGAAATGACCAAACAGAGCCATTTTTAGGCACACATATTTGACATTTTGCCGATGATCCGAAGCAGAAAATGAAGCCGGAATGCGCATTCCCGACAGGTAAAACGAAATGACGGGAACACGTTCCGCCTCTTCCCCCGTTCTGTGCAGAC
>R06__coassemble_726_pt1 | contig 11776 bp, 8 predicted proteins | sample R06__metabat2_low_PE_050 | metagenome-assembled genome bin R06 | reverse complement strand
CACTGGCAGCGTGCAGTTCAGGCGGCAATGCAGAATCAGAGAATGAGGCTTATGCTGAGACAGTCGGGAATTCTGCTGAAGTAATTGAAACTTCCGCAGACACAGAACCAGTTAAAGCTCTCACGGAAGTTGAAAACGAAGAGGAATCCACCGAGGAACCGGAATCCGCAGCAGAAGAAACTGAATCTGAAGCCGCTGAGGAAACGAAACCTGCCGGGGAAGAAGAAACTTCTGAGAAAACATCTGTAAAAGCAGCTTCGGCTGACGCTTCAGGTAAGGCTTCCGATAATGACAGTTCCGGCAAAACCGCTGTTTCCGTTTCTGCTTCGGACAGCAGCTCCGCGAATAGCGGTAAGAATGCTTCTGCCGCCAACAGCGTTTCTTCTGCCAATAAAGAAACTGCGTCTGCTCATACTCACAGCTATACTGTGTCTTATCATGAAGATCCTACTTGCGGAGGATCCGGTTGGGATAAATATACGTGCTCCTGCGGAGATTTTTATGAAAGAGCAATTCCGGCTACCGGTGAGCATACCTGGGATTCCGGCACTGTAACTAAAGCAGCTACCTGCGTAACATATGGGCTCATGACTTATACGTGTTCTGTCTGCGGAATTTCCCGCACAGAAACGATTCCTTCAACTGAAGACCATGACCTGGTGGAAGTAGATTCCTACGAGGAATATGTATATGACGGCATTGTCAGTAGCGATGTTCATTACGTATGCTATTGCGGAATCGATTTTGGCGCACCATCCGCATCGTTTGGAGATGCTTATGAAGCGCATTGCAAACCGGCATTATGCGGTGGCTGGAGAACTGTGTGTGTATTTTTTGATGAGGAAGGCAATATGTATTATCCTGCTTCAGCCGAAATTACCGGAGTTCTTGATGCCGGAGGTAATATATGTTATACGGATGCGGTCAATCATATAAGCGCACGTAAAGTACTGGTCACCATATATAGTTGTTCTGTTTGCGGTATCAACAAGTATGTTGAAGATTAACATTCAGAAACCGCCGAAAAATCTAAAGAAGCTAAGCAAAGCCGGACCGTCGGATTCATTTCCGCCGGTCCGGCTTTTTCATGCTGAAAGAAACTCGAATCTGTTCACGAACATCCAAAATCGTACCTGACGAAGTCCTCCCGAACAGATATGAGGCCGACTACGAATGCCGGAACAACCACATGACCTGCAGAAAGGTGGAAGCCCTCGACTTTGCCCCGTCAAGTGCAGGATAAAATGGTCTCACTCATCATCCTCATCGTCTTCGTCATCATCGCAATCGTCTTCATCGTCGATGAGTTCCCGAAGATCTTTATCGGAGAAATCGATCTCGTCCGTGCATTTTCCAATCGTATCCTCCATGAATTCCCGGCACGTCTCGTTGTCGGTGCGGACTACATAGATGAGGTACTTCAGCAGGTCCTCATGTTCCTCGTCGATATTGTCCAGCAGTTCTTCATATTCTCCGAAATCGATGCATCCGTCACTGAGAGCGTCTTCCGCTTCCGGGTCTTCCTCATTCTCAGCCTGCAGCGCATAAGTGCTCACTTCCGTCCTGTAGAAGTTTGCTTCTCCCCCCGTTTCCGCCAGAGAGACGTAAAACTCGCTGCCGTCCTCCATGTCTTTTACCTTCGCTTCTGCTATGACGATATTCATCATCGGCTCCACGCCGCACTGTACGTTCTCAATCAGGTGTCTGATCATTTTATTTCTCCTTTTTCAGTATGTTAGCCAGTAAAAAATATGTTATTGCAAATTCTGATTTGCTTTCCCGTCAGTCGCGGTATGCGAAACGGCAGGCTTCGGAATTGAACTTCAGTTCGGTGCCCTTTCCCTTCCAGGCAGACCTGGGTTTCAGGACCTTAAGCGTCACGAATCTGACGTTAATGATGTCCTGAACGTAGGCAGGCTCACTGCCGTCATCATCCAGCCGTTCGGATTCGGGATACTCCAGTCTCAAAAGAGTGTCGGCGCTGTAACGGATCAGCTTTCCGGCATCTCCGTCCGGTTCACTGTGCCCTTCGCTGATCAGGAACACCGCCGTATCATACCGGACAGCATAGTCTTTCAGGCCGTTCAGGATTTTCTTTGTCAGTTCGGCTTCCGTTTCCCTTCCGTCACCAGGGATCAGCTGCAGGCCATCGATCACCGCAATCGGAGCCTGTCTGTTCTCTTCCTCCGCTTTGCCGCCCATGCGTTCGAGTTCAAGCTGCAGCGACGTAAAGTCGATGATTCTTCCGGGATTATAACGAATATTTCTGGCGGTTGTCTCCTTGTATCTTTCCGCCGCTTCCAGAATCGTTTTCTTTTTCAGTTCATTTTTCCGGGTGGAGCTCTTCAGAACATCCTTCCAGGATACAGACAGGAAGTTTTTCCGGCTGTCGGAAATCCCGGGCATGTTTTCGATGTATTCGGATGCTTCCCTGGCAATGGAGCGGGCCAGAAGCTGTTCCTTGCTCCTGTTCAGACTGTAAAAGACGACCGGCATGCCGTCTCTCGCCAGAGAATCGACGGTCTGCTGCATTAGTGCCGTTTTCCCGATGCCGGGATTGCCTTCCAGCACGATCAGCTGCTGCCGGCGGATGCCTCCGCCGAGGAGCCCGTCCAACGGACGGAATCCCGTCGGAATGGGGTCGAATCTGCCCTCTTCCGCAGACTTCATCAGCCGGTCGATCTCTCCGAACGTGGAATTGAACATTCCTTCCACAAGGTCACGTACCTCTTTTTCACCATTAACGTACATCTCATGGATACTGTCACAGTTCTCCGGCAGATAAGCCGCCCCGAACCGGTCGTCATCCGAACGGAACATGAACATTTCCTCCAGTTTTCCATACAACGCAGTTCCCTTTTTACCCAGATAAAACACGTGTCCCGGCAGTTCCTCTTCGTTCAGATCTTCCATAGCGGCAGGGCTGCAGAAAACGGGATTGTAGTTCAGATGTTTCAGGACAAGGGCGTCCAGGAGATCGTCGGTGAAAATGACGTTGTCAAAGCTGAAGGAAACGCTGTTGAACAACGGATCCGACAGACAGACCGTTTCTTTCGCGGAAGGGTAACTGTATTTCACGTCGTTTTCCACAGAAACGGATGCATAATAGTAAGCCGTGTCGGGATAATAGACGATCACCTGCTTCTTCAGTGCATCGTATCCGATGACATTTTCCTGTTCGATCTCTTCCGCAATGCCGTTTTCCCTGAGGAAAGCCTGACCGGCGCTTCCGGGGAAAGCCGCAATGACCTGTTTCTGGTACCGGTCCTGTTCTTCGAGGATCGGTTCCTGATTATCGTTAAATTCGCTTTCAGCCTTTATGCCGGTTTCTTCGGAAAGCTCCCGGACCGCTTCAAGAAAGCTTTTGTGTTCCAGCTGCTCCGTAAAGGAAATGACATTCCCCGCTGCGGCGCAGCCGAAGCAGTAAAACGTATTCGTCTCCGGGTAAACAGTGAAATTGGCGGTATCTTCCTCATGGAAGGGACAGTGGCCGACGTATTTTCCGCCTCTTCTTCCAAGATCGACACCTTTCTTCCGGGCCCATGCCGCAAGATCCGTCCTTTTTCTGATTTCTTCCGCTGTTTTCAGGTAATCCATGTTTTTATCCTCTGCGCGCGAAAACGTGCGCCGTTTTTCTGTGATCTGATAATTTCCTTGTTTCAGTTTTCCGCTTTACTCAGTTTCCCCAGTACTGCCCGGTTCGCGGCAATGAAGGCGAGATATCCTGTGCTGTTCACCGCCTGCGCGATGATGTTGGGGAGCGGCGAAGAAAACTTCGCGGTTGCCGAGAACACGATCAGGAATACTGTGGTGCCGAAGGTAACGAAATAGAGAAGCGCTTTCTTTCCGATCAGTTTTTTTGTCTTCCGGTACATCGTGACATAGAAGCCGGTCATGCCGACCGATGCTGCCAGCATGGACATGTATTTCATGGGTTTATGGAACGCGGGCACCGCAAGAAGCAGTATTTTCTCCTTCTTTTTCCTATCCAGGACGGAAAGGAACAGGCAGACGTAGCCGATGCCCACAAAGAAGAACATCCAGGTGGAGTTGAACCAGGTATCGTAATCGAAAAACGTCATGCTGGCCTTGTCGCAGGCATTCGGGAAGCCGCCGATGAAGCAGCTGATCACGCCGCACAGCGCAAGCGCGGACTTTTTTCTGTCCGCCGTGATCTTCCGGATCCTGTAGTATTCATATCCGCCTGCGGCAAAGAGAATGACCGTCGAAAACTCGAGCACAGTCATAACGATGCTCAGAAAATTGAGGCCCATGATTGATTCCTCCGTTTATGCAGAAAAGGCCGGGAGAAAACTCCCGGCCTTCAAAAGTGTCAGTCTTTGATTTCGCAGAATGCCTTGGCTGTCTGGGCGGCAAGTTTTGCATTGTTGTATACGAGCTTGATATTGGATGCGAGGCTGTCTCCTCCGGTGATCTCCGCGACTCTGGCAAGAAGGAAGGGGGTAATCTTCTTTCCGTGGATTCCCTTCTCATTGCACTCCGCAACAGCCTGATCGATGGCCTTGTTGATGACATCGGGATCCATCGAATACTCTTCGGGGATCGGGTTGGTCACGAGGATGCCGCCGAATCCGAGGTCACTCTGCACCTTGAATACCTTTGCAAGTTCTTCCGGCGTATCGATGCGGTAGTCCACGCCGAATCCGGACTTTCTGGTATAGAAGGCGGGAAGCTCATTGGTACCGTATCCGATGACCGGAACGCCTTTTGTTTCCAGATATTCGAGAGTGAGTCCGAGATCGAGAATGCTCTTGGCGCCGGCACATACGACCATGACCGGGGTCTTGGAGAGTTCTTCGAGGTCTGCGGAAATGTCCATGGTGGTCTCGGCGCCGCGGTGTACGCCGCCGATGCCTCCGGTTGCAAACATGCGGATGCCTGCCATGTAGGCGATGATCATCGTTGTTGTAACGGTGGTAGCGCCGTCCTCGCCTCTGGCGCAGAGAACGGAAAGATCGCGGCGGGAAGCCTTGGTGACGGCCTGGCCCTTCTTGCCGAGATACTCGATCTCCTCTGCGGTAAGACCTGCCTTGAGTTTTCCGCCGATGACGGCGATGGTCGCGGGAACGGCTCCGTTTTCACGGATGATCTTTTCCACGTTGAGTGCTGTCTCCACGTTCTGTGGATAGGGCATGCCGTGGGATATGATGGTGGACTCGAGAGCTACGACGGGTCTGCCCTCGGCGACTGCTTTCTTTACTTCAGGATTGACATCCAGATACTTTTCAAGATTCATGTATATGCTCCATTCTTTCTCTGACGATCTCCTCACAGAGACCGGTATTGATCGTTGACATGGTTTCCATGGCCACGGAAGCCGCCGCGATACCCGCTGCCGCCGTCCGGTCCAGATCCATATTATTGATGCAGGCCCAGGCAAGTCCCGCCGTGAAGGCGTCGCCGCAGCCCGTCGTATTTACCATATGAACTACATAGGAGGGGATCACTTCGCTGCCGCGCTCCGTCACGGCACAGACACCGTTCTCTCCCATGGAAATGAAGACTCTTCCCACACCCATTGCTCTGAGCGTTTCTCCCGCCCTGAGTGCGTCCTCCGTGTTCCGGATCCGGATGCCGCTGAGCGTCTCCGCCTCCTGGCGGTTCGGCTTGAAGGTGTGGATGCTGCCGAGGATCCCCCTGGTCTTTTCCGCCTTGGTGGTGGAAACCGGGTCGCAGAAGACCGGCACCCTGCAGACCGAAGCAATATATTTCATGCTCTCGGCACTGATGTTGGCGTCGAGCACCACCAGTTCCGCGCCGTTAATCACATCCAGATGGGATGCAAGATAATCCGGCGTGATCCTGTCGCAGACCGCCATATCCGAAACGGCAAGAGCCATTTCTCCGTCCGGTTCCGCAATATAGAGATAGGTGGACGTCTTTATGTCCTCTACCCTTAAGGCATAGGAAAGATCGATCCCCGCCTTATCGCAGTAACGTTCGATTTCCCTGCCGTACTCATCCGTTCCGAAGGCAGTGAGCATGGTCACCTTCATTCCGAGAAGGGCCATGTTGTGGGCGATGTTCCTTCCGACTCCTCCCACGCTGTAGGAGATGGTGCCGGGGTTGGAATCTGCCTCGATGAGCGGAGCAAACGACTTGGCACAGATATCCATATTCACGCCGCCGACAACGACGGCATAAGGCTTCGTCAGATCCATTTTACTGTCCTCCGTCAGATTAAGGATACCATATATCGGGCACGCATCCAAACGGAAAATCCGATTTGGCAGAAGTCTTTCCTCATATGCATTTTCCGTACGGAAATGTTACTATTTAATCAATATAAAAATAAGAAACGGAAAACATACATGAAGCTTATCATCTCCTATATCAGAAGACACCTGGGGATCTTTCTGATCTCCACTGCCTTTCTCGCCATGGAGGCCTCATCGGACCTCCTGCAGCCGACGGTGATGTCGCTCATCGTGGACAACGGAATCGCCGAATCGGATATCGGAAAAGTCCTCTCCTACGGAGCACTGATGCTGCTGATCGCGGCCGTCGGCGCTTTCTCCGCCGTCATGAGGAACCATTTTGCAAGCAGGACCTCCCAGACCGTCGGAAAGGAAATCCGATCCGACATCTACCGTAATGTCCAGTCCCTGTCCCTGGAGAACATCGACCGGCTGCGTCCCGCTTCGATCATCACCAGGATCACCAATGACGTCACTCAGATCCAGGACTTCGTGAACACCATCATGAGGATCTCGGTGAAAGCACCCATCACCTGCATCGGCGCCATCATCCTGATCATCATTCAGACACCGAAACAGGCTCCCGTCATGGTCGGCATCATCCTGGTCGTCTCCCTGCTGATCGTTCTCAACATGAAGACCGGATACCCGAAGTTCGAACAGTCGCAGAAAAAGCTGGACGCCCTGAACGGAACCTCCAGGGAATTCCTGTCTGCCGTCCGTGTCGTCAAGGCCTTCCGTGCGGAAGATGATGAATCCGAAAAATTCGGACGGGCCTCCGAGGAACTTGCCGCGGCAAACACCGAGGCGCTCCGGGTCATGGCTCTGTACTCCCCGCTCATCAACCTGACCGTCAACATGGGCATCGTGATCCTCCTCGCCATTTCGAAGGATCAGAAGTCTTCCGAGATCGGAAAACTGATGGCTTCCGTCAACTACATGACGCAGGTCCTTTCCTCCGTCGGTTTCATTTCCAACGCCATCAATACCGCGGTACGAGCCGTCGCTTCCTCCGGAAGGATCCGCGAAGTCCTCGACGAAAAACCGGCGCAGCATATGAGCGAACACCCGCTCTTCCCCGAGATCGAAGGCAACGTCGAATTCAAAAATGTATTTTTCACATATGCCGGAGCCTCAAGGCCCTCCCTTCGGGACGTCAGTTTCCGTCTTGAAAGCGGAAAAACGCTCGGCATCATCGGTCCCACGGGTTCCGGCAAGACCACGCTCATCGATCTGGTGCCCCGCCTTTACGACGCGACGCAGGGCTGTGTCCTTGTCGACGGTCTCAATGTCAACGATATCGATCTGAACACCCTGCGCACTGCGGCGGCAGTGGTATCCCAGAAGCCGGTCCTTTTCAGCGGCACCATCGGTGAAAATCTCAGATGGGGCCGGGAAAGCGCATCCGATGAAGAAATCCGGGAAGCTGCCCGCATCGCCTGCGCGGATGATTTCATCCAAAAAACGGCGGACGGATATGATACCGTCCTCGGGCAGGGAGGCGTCAACCTCTCCGGAGGACAGAAACAGCGCCTGTCACTTGCGAGAGCCCTTGTGCGGAATCCCAGGATCCTGATCCTGGACGACTGCACCAGCGCGCTCGACGCCAGAACGGAAGCCGCCGTGCTCTCCGCCCTGCGGAACATGACACGGAAGATGACCGTATTTCTCATCAGCCAGCGGATCACGACTGTCATGAAAGCGGACGCCATTCTCTGTCTCGACAATGGCCGCGTGGCGGGGCTCGGCACCCATGCGGAACTCATGAGCAGCTGTCCCGAGTACCGCGCAATATACGAATCACAGATGGGAGGAACCGAAAATGCCGCAGAATAATGCATCCATTCCTTCCCAGAATTTCGGCAACGTCAGCCGCATGAAAAGAGGCGTTGTCGTCAAACCGAAAAACATGAAGGGCACCCTAGCAAGGCTCTGGGAGATCACGGAAGGCCACCGGGACGGACTTGTGCCGGTCCTGCTGCTCTCCGCTGTCAGTTCCGCTTCCGCGGTGCTCTCCCCTTATCTCACCGGCAGGACCATTACCAGGATCAGCACCGGGGAACCCATAACCGATCTTCTTCTGATCCTTCTGTGTCTCTATGCCGCCGATTCCGCGGTAAAGTTCTTCCAGCAGTTCATGATGGCGCGGATCGGTCAGGGTCTGATCGACCACATCCGGAAAAGTCTTTTTGCCCGGATGATCGCCCTGCCGCTGTCCTTCTTTGACAGACATCAGCACGGCGAACTGATGAGCCGCCTCACGAACGACATCGACAGCATTTCCACAATGATTTCCAATTCCCTCACGCTGCTCATGACCTATGTATTTCAGGTCTGCGGCATCTTCGTCTCGATGATGCTGATGAGCGTGCCTCTCACCTGCATCTCCCTCTGCGGCGTCGGTGCCATCTTCCTGTTCACAAAATTCATCACGAAGAGGACCGGAAAATATTTTGCGAAGAACGCAAAAGAGCTCGGAAAACTCAACGGACAGATCGAGGAAAGCATTTCCGGTCTTCCCGCAGTCAAGGCTTTCTGCAGAGAAAAGGAAGTCACGGCCGATTTTGAAGAGAAGAACGACAGTCTGTGTTCCACTTCGATCACCGCTCTGATCATGTCGGGATACCTCATGCCGATCACCAACGTCCTGAACAACATCTGCTATCTTTCCATCGCCGTGACCTGCGGCATTCTGTACATTAAAGGAAATATCACCGACATCGGCATGATCTCCAGTTTCCTCCTCTATACCAGGCAGTTTACGAGACCCTTTGTCGAAATCGCCAACATATACAATAACTTCCAGACCGCCGTCGCCGGTGCGGAAAGAGTCTTCGAAATCATGGACGAAAAAAGCGAGCCCGCAAGCACGGAGGATTCCGTACCGCTGGTCTCGCCGAAAGGTGACATTAAATTTGAACACGTATGCTTCGAATACACTCCCGGAAAACCTGTCCTGACAGATATCTGCCTCGACATCCGGGCCGGTACCAGAGTCGCTGTTGTCGGCCCCACGGGTTCCGGCAAATCAACGCTCATCAATCTGCTGACCCGTTTCTATGATGTCACTTCCGGAAGGATCCTTCTGGACGGCAGAGACATCCGGGACTACCGAATGGAAGATCTGCGCGATTCCTTCGGTGTCGTCCTTCAGGATACCGCTCTTTTTGCCGAATCAGTCAGAGACAACATCTCCTATGGACAGAAAGATGTGCCCTTCGAGAAAATCCGGGAAGCCGCCGTCCTTTCCGGCGCAGATACTTTCATTGAAAAACTCCCGGAAGGATATGATACCGTACTGGCTCAGGGAGGAAGCGAACTCTCTCAGGGCGAAAGACAGCTCCTGACGATTGCCAGAGCCTTCCTCAAGGATGCTCCGATCATGATCCTCGATGAAGCGACCAGTTCTGTCGATACCGTGACCGAAAGGAAAATCAAGCAGAGCATCCGGGAACTCTGCCGAGGCAGAACTTCTTTCATTGTCGCCCACAGACTTTCCACAGTTGTAGACTCAGATCTGATTCTGCTGATTGAAAACGGACGTATCCGGGAAATGGGAAGCCATAAAGAACTTCTGGCACTGAACGGTGGTTATGCCGAACTTTACAGGACCCAGACCGGGGTATAATCATCTGCTGTTTTGAAATAACAAAGGGAAGGAAAGCCGCCATGGAAATTCTTGTCATCAATGGATCCCCGAAAGGCGATTACAGCTACACGCTGCAGACTGCTCTTTTTCTGCAGAAAATAATGAAAGAAATCCATTTTTCCTTTCTGAACGCGGCAAAGAAAATTTTTCTGCTCGAAAAGGATTTCAGCGAAGCGGAAAAACTCATTGACGAAGCGGATATACTTCTTTTCTGCTATCCGGTCTATACCTTCATCGTTCCGAGCCAGCTGCACCGCTTCATCGAACTGATGAAAGACCATTACGGTACAGAAGGACTTCAGGGCAAATACGCAAGCCAGCTGACCACTTCCAAGCATTTCTACGATGTGACTGCACACGGTTTCATCATGGAAAACTGTCAGGACATGGGGCTCAGGTTCATTAAGGGACTATCGGCCGACATGGATGACCTGACTTCCGGGAAAGGGCAGGACGAGGCCATTGCCTTTGGAAAATATCTTGTCTGGTGTGCGGAAAACGGTGTTTTTGAACCTTTTCCAGCAAAAATTGACGATGCTCCGAAACACGCTGCCGTCACTGTTCCCGCTGGGAAAACGATCCCGAAAAACGGAAAGACCATCGCAGTCGTCACGGATCTTGCCGGAGACGACAGCCAGCTGAAATCGATGATCGGCCGTTTCACAGCCAGAATGTCCGGATACGAAATCCGGCTTGTCAATATCCATGACTTCCCATTCCGCGGCGGCTGCATCAGCTGCTTCAGCTGTGCCGCGGACGGTATCTGCATTTATAAGGACGGCTTTTCGGAACTTCTCAGGAACGAGATCCAGACCTGTTCCGCCATTGTGATTGCCTTCTCCATACGGGATCATTCCATGGGCTCCGTGTTTAAAACTTATGACGACCGTCAGTTCTGCAACGGACACCGGACTGTAACCATGGGCATGCCCTTCGGTTATCTGGTCAGCGGCGACTACAGCCGGGAAAAGAATCTGCAGCTCATCATCGACGGTCGCGCCGAAGTCGGCGGAAACTTCCTGGCAGGCGTTGCCACAGATGAGTTCGATCCGGACAGGGAAATCGATCTGATGGCGGCAAGACTCGATTACGCCATCGAAAATCACTACGTTCAGCCGTCAAATTTCCTCGGAGTAGGCGGAATGAAAATCTTCCGGGACCTCATCTGGCTCATGCAGGGCATGATGAAAGCGGACCACCGTTTCTACAGGTCTCATCATCAGTATGACTTCCCTCAGAAAAAATGGCCCACCATGCTGCTGATGTATCTCGTAGGCGGTATTATATAAGATAAAAAGCTGAAAAAGATAATAGGAAACAAAATGAATGAAGGCATGATTGAGCCATACAAAAAAGTGCTCGAACAGGCCGACAGACAATAGAACATACAAAAAAACGGAGCAGTTCGTCAAAGCCGAACAGCTCCGTTTTTAAATGTCAGGTAATGATCTCGATACTACTGCCTCTGCAGCTGTTGCCGCCGCCGGTGACAACGATTTTCCTGTCGATATAGTCATCCAGTTCCCTGACATGGGAAATGATGCCGATCAGCCTGTTAGTCTGGGAAAGTCCTTTCAGACATTTCACAGCTGCAGACAGCGTCTCCTCGTCGAGAGAACCGAAGCCCTCGTCGATGAACATCGCGTCCAGTTTCACGCCGCCGGCAGAAGCCTGGATTTCCTCGGAAAGCCCCAGTGCAAGGGACAGTGAAGCGATGAATTTTTCACCGCCCGAGAGCGATTCGACCGGGCGCTCCCGGCCGTTATAGTAGTCCATAACGTTGAGTTCGAGGCCGGCTCTTCCGCGGACACCGTCGGTCGTCTCTCTCCTTCTGAACTCGTAATGTCTTTCGCTCATTTCCAGGAAATGAAGATTGGCACGGCGGATGATCCGGTCGAAATAGGAGATC
>R06__coassemble_687_pt1 | contig 12151 bp, 9 predicted proteins | sample R06__metabat2_low_PE_050 | metagenome-assembled genome bin R06 | reverse complement strand
TTCAAGGGACTTTGCGGTGTCATGGGCGCCGGCTTCGTCTATGTGCGCAGAGAACTCCTGGATACCCTGGAAGCCCCCGTGCTCAGCGGAAATATCGAATGGAACGACAATGATTTCCACGAACATTTCGACTATTTCAAAGCACCCGAATACTGCAAGGGAAACCACAGATTCGAGTCCGGCACGACCAATAACTACGGCTATGCCTGCATGGGCGAGAGCGTCGGCATGCTTCTTGAGATCGGAATTAACAATATCGCGGCCAGAGTCCGTGAACTGGAAATCTATTACCGCAATAGACTGAAGGAAGAAAACTTCGACATTCACATGCTGGGAAGCGAGGATCCCGCAACCTGGGGCGGAAATATCAGTTTCGTTCTGGATCCGAAATACAAAGAAGATCTTCAGAAGGAACTGGAAAAGGCGAAAATCTATGCTGCTGCCAGGTCTTATTTCAGAGTCAGTCTTCATTACTTCGATAATGAAGAACAGATCGACCGTCTGATCGGTGTCCTGAAGAAAGTACTTCCGGTAAAATGAAATCATGGCCGCTGGAGACAGCGGCCACTTCACTATTTGATATGAGTTGCGGTATTATATAAAACACAGACATATCGGACAGGACGGGAAATACAGGTGACGAAGGAGGGCAAGAAGTGGAAAGCAGGCTGAAGGACACACACGGCATCGATTACGACAGATGGTTCAGACTGACAAATACGATTTCAGTCATCATCGTGCTGGCAATTTTCGGCATCGAGATCGTAGACAATGCCGTTCTTTACATGACGCGGTCGCAGGGTTACGGCCCGGATACAATCGTGGCCAAACTTCTGCGGTATCTTGTGATGACTTCTGTTATCAATTTCGGTCTCTATTTCCTTTCCTTTTTCATTTCCAGGAGAAAAGAGGTACCCAATACAGTCAAGGCCTATATTCAGCTGTTGGCTCTGGACCTGATCCTGGGTGATGTGGCCATTTCCCATTACCAGTTTGCCTCTACTCTCTGCGTCATTTCTCTTCCCGTGATGCTCAGTCTTCTTTTTGAAGACAAAAAACTGAACACTGTTGTGATCCTGACCGCCTGTGTGCTGCAGATGACCGCAATCGTCTGCCGTTACAATGATCCCGTCTATGGTGTGGATATGATCCCGGAGGCTTTCATCGACATCGCTTTCATGGGGTTCTTATGGCTCATCTGCAGACTTTGCATCAGCCATCTTGTCGATACAAGGGAGAAACTGGAGAGAGCCCTGATCGCAGAAGAGGAAGCAAAACACGCAAAGGCGATGCAGGCGAAAAACGAGGAACTGGAACAGCTGTACGTTTCCTTCATCGAGGCCCTGTCGAAGGCGGTCGATTTCAACGATTCCTATACGGCAGGCCATTCCAAGCGTGTCGCTACCTATTCGGGTGAGATCGCGAGGAGACTCGGATATTCCGAAGAGGATGTCCGCGACGTGTACTATGCGGGGCTTCTGCATGACGTCGGAAAACTTGGAATAGATGACGCGATACTGAAGAAAAAAGGCAGGCTCACCGATGAGGAATATGCCGAGATAAAAAAACATCCGCAGATGGGCTATGAGATCCTGAAGGACATCGTCCTGCGGGAGGACTATGCGCTTGGAGCCAAATATCACCATGAAAGGGTCGACGGAAAAGGATATCCCGACCACTGCACGGAAATACCGATGGTCGGGAAGATCATTGCCGTGGCCGATGCCTATGACGCCATGACGAGCCGTCGGTCTTACCGTGAGGCAATGCCTCAGGAAAAGGTAAGGAATCAGATCAGCGAGGGGCGGGGAACCCAGTTTGATCCGAAAGTGGCGGACATCATGCTTGAAATGATGGATGAAGACAGGGAATACCGGATGAAACAAGAGCCGGAAGAACAAAACGCGGGGGAAGCGAATCATGTGGAATAAACTGAAAAATCTGCTGCTTTACGGAGGAACGACGCAGGCCAAGTATATCGATGTCACCGACGCCATGACGGAGAGCAACCGCTCCAATATGCTTGTTTTTTCCGGCGTTGTGACCGCAGGTATGCTGGTCATGGTGCTCGCGAGTTTCTTCGATGAGTGGCTGGTCAAAAACAGGGCAGCATATGTTATATGCATGATCATTTCTGTTGTCCTGTTCGCCGTCGAATATTTTCCGGCCAGGGAAAAGACATGGATCACCTATGTGGCGATGTACGTGTTTATCGGACTGATGTTTGCTTTCGGCATCGCACTCGGAACTTTCTTGGATCCAACCCTGATGTCGGTCAGCTTCGTTGTCATCATGTTTGCGGCACCGCTTCTTTTTACGGACAGTCCGCTGAGAATGATCGTCGCGATCCTGGTCGGTATCCTGGCTTACATATGGGCCGCCTCTGTCACACAGGAAGCCGAAATGTTCAGCCACAACATGTCGAATGTCCTGCCTTACGGCTTTATCAGCATGGTGGTGAGCACCTATATGATGGAAATCAAGATCAGCCGTTATGTACTTGAACTTGAAAACCGGATGCTGATCGAACTGGATCAGATGACCGGCATGATGAACCGCAGATGCTACGAACAGCATATCGCAAGGATGACAAAAGAAGGCTGCAGAGCCGGAACAAAGGTCTGTGCCCTGGATATCAACGGCCTGAAGGCCATTAACGACAATATCGGCCACCAGGCCGGCGACGAACTGATCCGCGGTGCAGCGGAATGCATCGAATCTGTTTTCAGGTGCTACGGAAAGTGCTACAGGACCGGCGGCGACGAGTTCATGGCAATCCTCGAAAAGGAAACACCGGCGGCGGAAGAACTGATCCGGAAACTGGACGAAAGATGCAGCGGGTATCATCACGGAAACATCAGGTCCATCTCCGTATCCGCCGGCATTGTGGAGTCCGGAGAGGGAAGCGACATCAATCAGCTGGTCAGGGATGCGGACAAGAAAATGTACGAAGCCAAGGCCGAGTACTATGAGAGGACCGGCATCGAAAGAAGAAAAGTCTGAAAAAGTGCAAAAGAAAAGCGGGCATCAGCCCGCTTTTCTTATAAACATCTTCTGTAGATCTCAACAATGTCCTTCTCCGTGAGGGGAACAAAACAGCCCTCACAGCCTTTTGCTGCTTTATCTGCCATGATGCCGAAGCAGCTGTCATCGCTTATGCCGACTTTAGTGAGAGAATCCGGCATGCACATGACACGGAAGAAGAAATCCGCTGTTTTCTCAATTGCCGTGAGCGAGCACTTCATGTTGTCCGTTTCCTGAATATTCCAGACATTTCTGCCGTAGGCAGCAAATTTTACGGCTTTGGAAGGATCTTTTTCCAGCACATATTTCATCCAGACGGGAGTCAGTATCGCTAGTCCTTCACCGTGGGTGATGTCATAAAAGGCGGAAAGCTCATGCTCCATAGGGTGTACGCACCAGGCAACATCCGCACCGCAGCTTTCGATGCCGTTCAGTGCAAGAGAACCGCACCACATGAGGTTTGCTCTGGCGTCATAGTCATCCGGATGCTCCAGTGCAGCGGGTCCGTACTCGATGCAGGTTTTCAGGACCGCTTCGCACAGATGGGCCTGAACGGCGGCTCCTTCCGCATTCGTGAAGTAGTTCTCGAAAGTGTGGCTCATCATGTCCGCCGTGCCGGCGGCTGTCTGGCGGCGGGGAACGCTGAAGGTGTTTTCCGGCTCCAGGATAGACATCATGGGCAGCATGACAGGGGAGCCGGTATCCCATTTTTCATGTTTGGACATGTCGGAAATCACGGCCCAGCAGTCCATTTCGGAGCCGGTCGCGGCAATGGTGAGCACGGTGAAGATGGGAAGACAGTCGATGATCTTCGAGGAATCCAGCACCAGATCCCAGGGATCCCCGTCGTATCTGGCTCCGGCGGCGATGACCTTGGCACAGTCGATGACCGAGCCTCCGCCGACGGCAAGCACCATGTCGATCCTGTTGTCCTTACAGAGCTGAACGCCTTTCCGGACCGATTCAATTTTGGGATTCGGTTCGACGCCGGGAAGTTCGAAGATACGGATGTTGTTCTGAGTCAGGATGATCGATACGCAGTCGTACAGGCCGTTCCTTTTGATGGAACCTCCGCCATAAACGAGAAGGACCTTGTTTCCGTTTAGTTTGAGCTCGGAAAGATGACCGAGCTGATTCTTTCCGAAATAGATCTTTGTGGGTACGTCATATGTGAAATTATCCATGCTGTCTCCTTCAGAATGATATGACAAAACTAATTATTAACATAACATGTCATAAATATGTTAAAATCATTTTATTGGCTAAATAAATTATATAACAGCAGAAGCCAACGATAAAGAACTGGATAATTCCGTACAATCCGAAAGGAACATAAAAATGTGCACTACTCTTCTTATAGGAAAAGACGTTTCCTATGACGGTTCTACCATCATCGCGAGAGACGACGACTCCGGTTCCGGCTACTATGACCCCAAGAAGGTCACCGTTGTCATGCCGGATGAACAGCCTGTCCATTACAAGTCTGTGATTTCCGGTGTGGAGATCGACCTTCCCGAAGATGCTCTCCGTTATACGCAGATGCCGAACGTCAACAACAAGCACGGTATCTGGGGCGAAGCGGGAACGAATGAAGCCAACGTTGCCATGACGGCAACCGAGACCATCACATCCAATGCCAGAGTTCTCGGTGCGGATCCGCTGGTCAAAGGCGGCATCGGTGAAGAAGATCTCGTCACGATCGTTCTCCCTTATATCAGCAGTGCCAGGGAAGGCGTCAAGAGACTTGGAGCTCTTCTTGAAAAGTACGGAACTTATGAAATGAACGGCATCGGCTTCCAGGATGTCAATGAGATCTGGTGGCTGGAATCCATCGGCGGACATCACTGGATCGCCAGAAAAGTTCCGGATGACATGGCTGTCATCGTACCGAACCAGTTCGGCATTGATTATTTCGACTTTACGGATGCCTACGGTGAACAGGAAGAAAACATGTGCAGCCCGGATCTTGCCGACTTTGTCGTCGCCAACAATCTGGACCTCGAATTCTTCAGCACCAATGTGTACGACAACGAAGAGTTCAACTGCCGTGCCGCATTCGGAAGTCATTCCGACGCGGACCACATCTATAACACACCCAGAGCATGGTACATGGGAAGATGCCTGTGCCCCAGATGCTTCCACTGGGACGGCAAAGACGCCGATTATACTCCCGAATCTGACGATATTCCGTGGGCAATCCACCCCGATCACAAGGTAACTGTCGAAGACGTCAAGTATATCCTTTCCTCTTACTATCAGGGAACGGATTACAACCCCTACAGCAAGCATGCGGATCCCCTGAAAAAGGGAATGTACCGTCCCATCGGCATCAACAGAAACAGCTGTCTTGCCATTTCCCAGATGAGACCCTATGTGCCGGAAGAAATCCAGGCTGTTCAGTGGATCTGCCTTGGAAGCAATACTTTCAACGCAGCGGTCGCACAGTACACGAACGTGGAGACTTCTCCCGATTATTTCGCTTCCACGACCGACAGGGTGACATCCGAGAATTTCTATTGGGCAAACAGAATTATTGCAGCCATGGCGGATGCCAACTATTCCGCCTGCATTCCCGATGTTGAAAGATATCAGGCTAAGATCGAAAACAAGGGACACGAACTGATCGGAAAGTACGACAGCATCTACATGAACGGAAACTGCGAAGAGGACGTATGCGACCTTCTCGCAAAATGCAATCAGGAGATGGCAGACTTCACGAAGAATGCTACGGACGAACTGCTCGATAAGGTCCTTTTCGTTGCGACCGGTGTCATGAAAAACTCCTACTCCCGTTCCGACGGCTGAACTTCGGTGAATCGTCAATAAAAAAATTGAAGACTCACCGCAATTATGATAAATTATACTAAGCATAAAAATTAAATTTATATAAGGAGCATAGAAATGGATATTTCACCTCTTCAGAAAGCAAGATATGAATATCAGCCCAAGCTTCCCGGAATGCTGAGACACGGCATCGCAGACATCTGCGTCGAGGAAGGCGAGGCAACCCAGAGCGTCGGTGACCAGGAGAAGATCAAGGCTCTTTTCCCCAACACCTACGGCAAGAAGGAAATCACATTCAAGAAAGGCAAGAACACATCTGCTGACAAGAAGCAGGTCGTCGGTGTCATTCTCTCCGGCGGTCAGGCTCCCGGCGGACACAACGTTATCTGCGGCCTTTATGATGCACTTAAGGCAAGCAACAAGGACAACATCCTTTACGGCTTCAAGAAGGGACCTCAGGGTCTTGTTGATGATGACTTCATTGAATTCAGCGATGAGTTCATCGACATGTACAGAAATACCGGAGGTTTCGACATCATCGGTTCCGGCAGAACAAAGCTTGAGACAGAAGAGCAGTTCAAGATCGTAACAGAAGTTGCTAAGAAGCACGGTCTCACCGCTATCGTTATCATCGGCGGCGATGACTCCAATACAAACGCAGCTGTCCTTGCTGAGTATTTTGCAGCACACAACGTCGGAGTACAGGTCATCGGATGCCCGAAGACCATCGACGGCGACCTCAAGAACGAGGATATCGAGTGCTCCTTCGGTTTCGATACCGCAACGAAGACATTCAGCGAACTCATCGGCAACATCGAAAGAGATGCCAACTCCGCAAAGAAGTACTGGCACTTCGTAAAGGTCATGGGACGTTCCGCTTCTCACGTTGCACTCGAGTGCGCACTGAAGACACAGCCCAACGTCTGCCTCATTTCCGAGGAAGTCGCAGCAAAGAAGATGTCTCTCTCCCAGATCGCAGACTATATTGCAGACTCTGTCGAGAAGAGAGCCGCAAAGGGCATGAACTTCGGTGTCGCCATCATTCCTGAAGGCGTTGTCGAGTTCGTTCCTGAGTTCTCCGCTCTGATCAAGGAGATCAACGAACTTCTTGCAGGAAGCAAGGCAGAAGCATTCAATGCCCTCAAGTCCTGGAAAGAGAAGTATGCATTCATTGAAAACGGCCTCTCCAAGGAGTCCATGGCAGTATTCGCCATCCTCCCCGAAGGCATTCAGCAGCAGCTCTTCCTCGAGAGAGATCCTCACGGCAACGTTCAGGTTTCCCTTATCGAGTCTGAGAAGCTTTTCTCCGCTCTCGTAAAGGCAAAACTCGAAGAGAGAAGAAAGAACGGCACCTATAAGGGCAAGTTCAGCACTCTCCATCACTTCTTCGGATATGAAGGAAGATGCGCATTCCCGTCCAACTTCGATGCTGATTACTGCTATTCTCTCGGATACAACGCATTCATGCTGATCATGTACGGCTACAACGGATACCTCTCCAAGGTCTCCAACCTCGCAAAGCCCGCTGAGCAGTGGGTCGCAGGCGGCATGCCGATCACAAAGATGATGAACATGGAGAGAAGACACGGCGAGGACAAGCCCGTCATCAGAAAGGCTCTCGTTGAGCTTGACGGCAAGCCCTTCCAGTACTTCGAGGCTCACAGAGCAGAGTGGGCAGAGAACACATGCTACACATATCCCGGTGCTATCCAGTACTACGGACCTTCTGAAGTATGCGATCTTACGACCATTACACTTGCTCTCGAAAAAGCATAATTTCCTTTTCGAACTTATCAAAATCTGCATGCCGGAAGGCATGCAGATTTTTTTGGACTGCGGGTGGATTGTTCTACATCCGTTAACAGCGGAACATTAAACTTAAGTTGTCTTTAAGGACGGAATTTAAAATTAAGGAGGGTCCAGCAATGGCCGGAAAACTTGACAAATTACTGAAAACCAATAACGCTGCAATTATCGACGGAATATCGCCAACTTTTGTAGATGAGTGTTTTGAAGAGGGAATGGACTATCAGTCTTTCCACAATGAAATCAACAGTGCGGAGATGAAAGCTCCGACCATGGCCCAGCTGAAAGAAGCTCTGAGCATGCCTTCCAACGAAGACGCTACGAATGAAGCAATTGAAGCCCTGTCTTCCAAGGATCAGCCCGACAACGGCAGAAAAGAGATCCAGAATATTGCTTTGAACGGCACCATGGATTCCTTCTACAATAAGTCAGAGACGGTCAAGTACCTGAAAGAGCATTATCCTGACGATGAAAAGGTCAGGAACTTTGCGGGTGCCAGAGACGACAGATCCATGTTCTGTGAAAACTACATCGATCCTTCCCGTGACAGAAGCGAGCAGATCAGACAGAACGCCGAAAAAACGAAACATTATATTGACCTGCTGTATTCAGATAACGTCGAAGACAGAAAACAGGCATATAAGGAACGCACTGCAGAGCTGATCGAGCGCTACAACCAGAACAGGGATCTTCTCAAACCGAACCTGACAGACCGGGAGATCGCACAGAATGCCAACAAGATCATGACCTTCTGTTCCAATGCAGTCATTACTTCCAACAACTCGGTTATGAAAAATCTGGACGAGGAAACTTTCCAGAAATGGGACAAGTTTGTCAAGCAGGAGGGAGATACCTACGTCGCTGCCAAGAGAAGACTGGATGTCATACTCTGCCCTGCATATAAGACTGTTTCACCCGAAAACATGTTCAGCAAGCTCAATTCGGAACAGCTTATGGAATGCGGCATGTCGGCCACGGAAGCCGGCAGATATGCAAACGGCATCAATATGATGGTCGGATCGGCTGCTGCATCAAACATCAATGAAATCTACAGAGATTTCGGGTACAACGAAAGATATCATGTCTTCGGAACGGATGAAGAACATAAGGATCCTCTGAAGTTCTACGATAAGAACGGCGTCGAGTTCCCCAATGAGACGAAGCGAAATGAAGCTTTTGCCCTCATGGACTACCCGATCTATGCCGTGGATATCACGCAGAAACCGGTGGAGATCCATGCCGTCGAAAAGGGCGAAGGACTCGGCTACAAAGTGAACAATGCGCCCAGCGAAGAGATGCGCAATGTCATGGATTCGATCTACCGGAACAACTCGCCTGAAGCAAGAATGGAAACAGACGTTGAAGTCCCGGTATACAAGCAGAAAACGGACGTCAATTTTACGAGGCTGGCTTTCCTCAGTGTTCTTGACAGGGAATGCCCCGAATATAACGGCATGAACCACGAGATCGTAAGAACACATGATGCCAAGCGCAAAGACGGGCGTGTCCCGCAGACCGACATCACCTCCAGGGTTTTCGGTTCAGGACGTGTCATCAATCCGGTCACCATGAAGGCCTTCAAACCGGAAGAAGCCAACAAGGCTGCAATCATGGCATTCACCGGTGATCCGGCTCCGCTTTTCATCGACCGCAACGGAAATCTGCAGAAGATCTCCCTCAATAAGACCAGGGACAACTTCAACGGGGTCGCCGAAAAACTCCAGCAGTTCAAAAAAGGCGGATACATCGATCTCAGCCAGGCATCCTCCTTCTACAAGTTGGAGAAAATGGAACTGGAACCGAGACGCATCGGACAGGTTTATGACATGAGGATCAATGCTATCGCAGACAGCCTCAGAAAGACGGAAAGCAGATTCTCCAACGATTCCGATGAGTTCAAGGCCATGCGCCAGGCACTGAAGGATTACAGGGAATACAGCGAGTTCATTTCCGGAAAAGCTTCCGGAGAAAGAAAAGAACAGCTGAAGGAAAAGTTCCGCGGTGCACCGCAGGAAGTGGAAAAGAGGCTTGTCACCAATCTGCAGAGGACAGCGGAAAACTATCAGGCTCATGTCGGCGGCGCCGGAAAGAATTCACGCCAGCAGCAGCGCAGTGCTCTTGCACGCGAACTCTATGTGACGGCTTCGACGATCACCAGAAAGGAAATCCATATTTCCCAGCCGAAATCAGCACCCAGAAAAAAGGTACAGTGAAAGTCTGTTTAGTCCTCAAAAAAGTATACGGAAACATAAAAATTCCCGACATCGTCGATGCCGGGAATTTTCTTGTATCCGAACAGATCAGAGGCTCATGTGTTCCCAGTCCTGGGAGAAGAGTCCGCCGGCACCGCCGGTGTGGACGAACAGAACGTTGTCATCCTTGCCGTATTTTCCTTCTCTTGCCTTGCGGATGATGGCACTGAATGCTTTTCCTGTGTAGCAGGTATCGAGGACGATTCCTTCCAGTCTCATCATCATGGCGATAGCTTCATTGCCTTCCTTCGAGGGAATGGAGTAGGCCGGAGCAAAGCAGTCCATGTATTCGGGTTCTACGAGCGGGACATCCACTCCGAGCAGATCTTCCGTTTCCTTGGCGAGGACGGGGAGTGTCTTTCTGAAGGGCCCGTCTCCAACGAGGGCGCAGGTGATGTGGGTATCGGGAGCGTATACGGAAGCCCCGACGACCATGCCGCTTGCCGTTCCGGCGGAACCGCAGGCAAAGACAACATCATCGAAATGAATCCCGGAGTCGCTGATCTCCTTAAAGCAGTCCACATAACCCTGTGATCCGAGGGCATTGGATCCGCCGGCAGGGATCTTATAGACCTTGCGTCCCATCTCTGCCGCGATGCGGTCCATTTCCTTATAGATGTCCGCGGGGTCGTGGGAGTCCACATAAACGACTCTGACGCCCATGAGATAGTTCAGAATCTGGTTTCCTTTTCTTTCCTTGACGCCGGAATCCATCAGGACAAGGACGCAGTCCATTCCGAGCCTGAGAGCACATGCTGCCGTGAGCATGGCATGATTGCTCTGGGCGGCGCCGGTCGTCATGACCAGATCGTAGCCCTGCTTCTTTGCATCGGCAAGAAGATACTGAAGTTTGCGGACTTTGTTGCCGCCGAGGGCAACGCCGCACATGTCATCGCGTTTGATCCAGACGTTGGTTCCGAGCTCTCTGCTCATGTTGGGGAGCCTGTAGAGAGGAGTCGGATAAATGCCGAGAGATACTTTGTCGAAGGTATTCATTTTATTTTTTCCTTTATCCCAAATGGTTTAGTTTGTCATCATTATATTCCTATTTCTGCGAATATGGAATTCAGGAAAAGTTCGAAAGAGGGTCGTAACGGTTACCGTATTTCAGTGTCTCAAAATGAAGATGATTTCCGGTGCTGTTCCCGGTCGAACCGACGTAGCCTATGACTTCACCGCGCTGTACGGTCTGACCGGCCCGGACGCAGATGGAACTGCAGTGTCCGTACAGGGTCTCATAGACATCGTCATGCCGGAGACGCACATAGTATCCGTATCCGCCTCCCCATGGATCCGAAAAGTTTGCGGTTTCAACAATTCCGTCATCTGCGGCCAGAACTGGTGTCCCTTTTGAAGCGGCAATGTCCACGCCGCCGTGAAATGTTTTTTCACCGGTAAAGGGATCTTCCCTGTATCCGAAAGCGGAAGTGATGCTTCCGTCGTACTGCAGCGGCCAGAGAAAACGGAAGACAGAAAGATGGGAAGAGCAGGAATCGAGTATACCGATGCTCTCTGAGAAACCGGGTGCGAATTCTTCTGTCAGAAATAGAGTCAGCATAGCTATTTCTTCTTACGTAAATCCGAGCCTGTCAGCGTAGGATTCTGCGGAGACGGCATGGGCTGCGGTATCTGCCGGATTCATGTCATAAAGGATTTTTCTCAGAAGAACGGTTTTCCCGGCTTGATCAAGAGACTGGTTTTCCTGCCGCAGGATCAAAACGCGGTATACCGCACAGATTTCCTTCCAGTCGGGGGTGAATTCCGAGTACTCTGAAAGATTGAGATCCTGCAGGACTTTTTTATATTCCGCAGACAGTTCCGATACTGTCTCCGCAAGATCGAAACCGGAATCGTCTTCGGAAAATAGAAAGGGGAGCAGTGCGGAAAAAACGGCGGTCAGGATGATCAGAAGAACCGTGAACACTGCCGGCAGCAGGATATAGAACGGAAGGACCGCATTCTTCTTTTTGCTTTTCAGAATGCCTGTCCGGCCTGCCGGCTGAGAAAGCCCGTGTACTGCCTCCTCAGTCATCAGCTCCCGCATGCCGCAGCTTCTCAAGGATGGCACCTCACGAATTCTGTTTCTTCCGGCTTTGTTGTCATCAGCCGGTAAAGCGCGCTATCTTTCGGAAAACGGTTCCTGAACGGAACGATGGAATCTCCGTATTTGATGAGACCGCATCCGGTCTCCGAATTGGTGATGAAATCCTCTTCCGCCGGGGAAATGCCGAGAAGTTTTGTCAGCTTTTCACGATCCTGTGCCGCCTGATTGAACATGATGACGC
>R06__coassemble_671_pt1 | contig 12353 bp, 11 predicted proteins | sample R06__metabat2_low_PE_050 | metagenome-assembled genome bin R06 | reverse complement strand
AACGCATGTAACACCTATGACATCAACGTTGTCCGCCAGGATCAGGGAAGTCAGCGCGACGGCATCGTCCGTGCCGATATCGCAGTCAAAGATCACTTTTCTTTTTTCCATCGGTATACCTCCGTTTTTTCCTTATTATATCATCGGACCTGTGCCGCGTCCGCACGCGGACGTCCGTGATTTCCCACAAAAAGAGGAGGCTCCGGTTGGACAAGACGACAAATTTGCTTTTGCGGAGGAACAGAACCGTGTTTTTATGCTATCATCAACTTGTCACACAAGATAGAAACAGCCTTTGAGGCTGACAGTTTTTACAGGGAGGTTATCATGGGAAAATATCTTATCAGAAACTGCGATATTGCCGACTTCAATACGCTCGGCACCACAAGGAGGGAGATCCTGATCGACGGAAGCAGGATCAGCAGGATCGCCGAAAAGATCGAGCCCCAGCTCTGCGAGGGAGCCACGGTCATCGATGCTCACGGCATGCTTGCGGTTCCGGGTTTTGCGGACTGCCATACACACATGACGCAGACCATCATGAAGGGACCGATGGATGACTATCCGATCACCCAGTGGCTGGTCCGTCTGTTCGGCATCGAAAATATCATGACCGACGAGGAGAACTACTATGCCACGCTGCTCGGCTGCCTTACCTCACTGAGATACGGCACAACGACCATCAATGAGATGGCCGGCTGGGACGCCGTAGACCCGATGCTGCAGGCTATCGAGGACAGCGGCATCCGCGCCACCTTCGGCATCAGCACGACCGACGTTCCTGAAAATGACGCGACGCCGATCCTTCCTCTCGAAGAGTCCATGAGAAGGACGGAGATCGTTTACAAGAAGGCGCACGGACGCAACGGAGGACTCATCCGCGCATCGGTCGCTCCTGCGGGACTTCCCGCATGCTCCAGGGAAATGGATGTGGAACTGAAAAAGTTTGCGGACGAGAGAGGACTGATCTTCCATACCCACCTCGGCGAAGGAAAAAAGGAAACGCATGACGTCATGCGCAAATACGGCACGAGAGGCGAGGCGGAAGCTCTTTACAATTTCGGACTTCTCGACAAGCATACGCTTCTCGCCCACAGCATCTGGCTGGAGGATTTCGAACTGGACCTCATCGCGGAAACGGGCGCCAACCCCGTGCACTGCCCCTGCACCAACATGAAGATCAGCGACGGTATCCCCAAGATCGCACAGATGCTCAAGCGCGGCATCAACGTCTGCATCGGATGCGACGGCGAAGCCTCCAGCTCCAACAGGGACATGATCCGCGAAGCCAGGACCGGTGCCTATCTGCAGAAGGCGGTGACGCTGGATCCCACGGTCATGGATGTCGGAACGACGCTGAAGATGATGACGGTCAACGGCGCAAGGGCCCTCGGATACGACGATCTCGGCGAGATCAAAGAGGGAAACCTCGCGGATATCGTTCTCGTCAACATGGACGACGATATCTCCATCATCAACCCGGATTACAGAGTCTGCAACCTGATCTATGCCGCCAACGGCAGCAACGTGGACACTGTGTTCTGCCAGGGCAGACTGATGGTCCGCAATAAGAAACTCCAGAACTACGATGAGGAGGCACTTCTTGAAAAATGCCGTGAGGTCATCTGCGGCCTGAACAAGAAGATCGCCCTTCTTTAAACATTGACAGGAGGAAGCAAATGGAATTCAGAGCCAAGAAATTCACCGATTCTCAGGGGAGAATGTACTTTACGGGCCTGAAGGACGGCGATATCGCCCCGACCGTCCTGATGCCCGGAGATCTTGCCAGAAGCAAGGTCATTGCGGGATGCTTCGGAGAAGCCCATTTCGTGAACAGCCAGCGGACGTACAACACTTACACGGGGAAAACACCGGCGGGCGTCCCCATTTCGGTCGTATCCTCCGGCATGGGTCCTCTTTCCGTCAGCACGGTAGCGGAGGAACTTTCCAATATCGGACTTAAGAATCTGATCCGCGTCGGCACCGGCGCCGCTCTTCTCAAGGACTATGAACCCGGACGCATCATCATTGCCACCGGCTGTGTCAGAGGCGACGGCTGCTCCTACGAATATGCGCCTCCGGAATTCCCGGCCATTGCCGATCCCTACGTCGTCGAGGCGCTGCTCAGAGCCGCGGAGGAGATTGGCGAGAAACCGATCCTCGGACTTTACAGAGCCCACGACTCCTATTACAGAGAAACCTTCACCGCCATGGTGGATACCTATGAGAGGATGAAGCCCTGGGTGGATGCCGGCGTCAAGATGGTGGAAAACGAGAGCGCGACGCTCTTTACCCTCGGACACAGGCTCGGCATCCGAACGGGTTCCATCTGCGTCTCCCATACCAGCATGATCGAAGGAACCGTTTATTATGAAGGCCCCGATTCCAGGCAGGCATATCCCTGGGCGTTTGAAGACGGATTCATGGAAAAGCGCATCCTGGTCTGCAGCAAAATCGCAGTCAGGGCAACGGAGATCCTCGATGAAATGGAAAAGAAAGGGGAAATAAAATGAATAAGATCAAGAACCAGTTTGACAGCGTTCCCCAGTATGAGAAGGAAAAACGGGTCCATCATCTCGGCATCAATTCGATCATGATCGCGCCCGGCGCGATCCTCACCTCCAACCTCGAACGCACCGCGGTGATCGCCGCGACCTTCGATAAGGCGGAACAGGTCGGATTCAACAGAGAATACATCACCTATACCGGTGAGAAGCACGGTGTCCCGATGAGTGTCATGTCCATCGGAAACGGATGCATGCCCACCGAGATTGCGGTCGAGGAACTGAGACACATCGGCTGCAGGAACATGATCAAGGTCGGATCCTGCGACGCCATCCAGCTCGATATCAGACCCGGAACGATCATCGTACCGACCGGAGCATGCAGATGCGAGGGTGCCACAGTGGAATACCTGAACCTGCAGTATCCTGCCGTGACGGATCACTATACGCTCTTTTCCATCCTGAATGCGGCAAAGAAACTGGGACAGGATGTCACTTCCGGAATCATCCGTACGCATGACGGCCTCTTCCTGGAAAGCCTGTTCGCCCATGAGGGCGTGGCAGAGAGGATCAGACCCTGGCAGGAACTCGGCGTGCTGGCAAACGACAATGAGGCCGCGACGCTCCTTGCGGTGGCCTCGATCCTGGGATCCAAGGCGGGATGCGTCTATGTCGTGACTTCCAACCTCGCAACCGGCGAGACGCTGGATTTCGAAGGCGGAGAGTACGACAGAAGGATCGCGGATGCCATTAAGATCGCCACGCTGGCGCTCTCGGAAATGATCAGGGAAGATGGCAAACATTAATCAGAACAATCTGTCTGAAGAAACCCAGAAGATGCTCTCGGAACCGGTCGGGACGTCCGACGTCCCGATCCATGTGCAGCTATACCGTAAACTTCAGAGGGCCATAACGGAAGGCTATCTGAAGGAAGGGGACATGCTTCCGACGGAAATGGAACTGTCGAAGCTCATGGGAGCCGGCAGGACTTCGCTCAGAAGCGCGCTGATCCTGCTCTATGAGGACGGGTATGTGCGGACCTACAGAGGAAGAGGGACCTTCGTTACCTGGAAAAAGGAAAACAGGAAGGACTATCCGGACGGCTACATGCTCCCGGAGGAAAGGGTCAGGGCCGAACTCGGCGGATGCGAGGTGCAGGCTTCGGAATACAGGAGCAACAGTTTCGATGCTTTTCTCGCCGAAGTGCTGGGAACGGGCCGGGAACCGCTGAAACTCCTGATCCGGAAATACGGGCTCGGAAAGAATGAGGCGGCCCTGTCCAGTATCTATTTCCCTGCCGGACTGATCGGGGAAGACGAAAATCCCGCAGAGAAACTGGGAGAAATCTACAGAGAAAAGGTCAGCAAGGTCAAATGCAGTCTCAGACCCGTCAGCAGCGGGTCCATAAAATCCTACGAAATCAGAATACCGGGCGAGCAGTTCCTGCTTCAGTCCTCGCTGTGGATCGACGCGGAAGGAAATCCCGTCGCCTACTGCAAGGACTATTACAACTGCGATGCGGTGCAGTTCAAGGTTTCGTATGACATCGGATGAAAGAAAGGAAACGGAATGAAATACAAGGCAGTGCGTCTTGAAAATCCAAAGGGCAAAATGTGGCATATCGGTCTGGACGAAAGCGATATCGGCAGACACGTCATCCTTCCCGCGGATCCCGCAAGATGCGAAATGGTTGCAAAGGATTTTGACAACGCGGAGCTGAAAGCAGTCTCCAGGGGAAATCCGACTTACACCGGAACACACAAGGGGATCCCCGTTTCGGTCATGTGCACCGGCATGGGCGGCATGGCGGTCGCCGTCAGCGTCGAGGAACTCAAGCAGATCGGTGCAAAGACGCTTATCCGCATGGGAACCTGCGGTTCCCTCCAGAGAAACATGCCTCCGAACTCCTTCGTCATCGCAACGGCGGCGGTGAGGGGAGAAGGCGCTTCAAAGGAATATATCTCCGACGAGTTCCCGGCTGTCGCAGACGTCGATGTCGTCTGTGCGCTGAGACAGGCAGCGCTGGAATACGGCGTGAAGCCCTATGTCGGCATCATCAGAAGCCATGATGCTTTCTATCTTGAAAGCCCCGGCGCGCACGAGGGCTGGGAAGACAGGATCAGGGTATGGGAGGATGCGGGTGTTCTCGCAGTCGAAAACGAGAGCTCCGCACTGTTTACGGTATCTTCGCTGCTGGGCGGCATCCGCGCCGGAACGATCCTTCTTGCCGGAAACAATCTCCACGATTCCTACGGAAGCATGTGTTCCTCCAATGAGGAGGACTATCCCGCAAGAGTGGAACTGATGACAAAGATCACGCTCAGAGCGATCGAGATTCTCGATAAGCTGGACGATCTGGAAGATGTGAGGGGCTGAGTTGGACAAGATCAGAAAATATTTTTCCGGGATCAGCCCGGCCGTACTGGCGGTGCGGTCTGCCGTTCTGGCTGCCGCCCTGCTGCTTTCCAATTTCGGTATCGGCTGCTATTACGCCTGCGGCCTCGGAACGGATCCCATCTCCGTATTCGTCGACGGACAGCATCTGCTCCTCGGCATGACGTACGGGGAGATCACCACGATTAACAACGTTGTCCTGGTCGTCCTCATCCTGCTCTTTCTCAGAGACCAGGCAGGGATCGGCACGATCATCGGCTGCTTTGCAAGCGGCCCGCTGATCGATCTTTTTGAGGGAATTCTTACCGGGCTGATGCCTGCGGACAGCACCCCGACGGCGGTCCGGGTGCTGGTCCTGGCTTTCGGCTGCGTGGTCTTCTCTGCGGGCACCGGACTGTACATTGTCAGCGGACTCGGCATCAGTCCCTTCGATCTTCCCTCTCTTCTCATGACCAGACTCACAAAGATCGATCTCAAGTGGACAAGAATGGCCTGGGATCTTCTGTTCTTTGTATCCGGCTGGATCATGGGCGGCGTGATCGGAATCGGTACGGTGGCGGGCGTTCTCCTTACGGGGCCCATCATGACCTGGGTCATGAACATCACCGGTCCGGCAATAGAGAAAAAATGCGAAGCAGTCAAGAAATAACATACAAATACATGCATGGAATTTCGGCACTATAGACAAAAAATGTGACAAATCGTTTTTCGCAGGTGTAATTCTTGTGAATATACGGCAAAAATGGTATCATTTTAGCGTAAATAAGCTGACCTGGAGCAAATCCGTCAGCTTCATATTCATTTATGGCGAAAGCCAGAATATTAAGGAGATAATCATGAAAAAGTTTCTTGCACTTCTCATGGTACTCGTCCTGAGCCTCTCTCTCGTTGCCTGCGGAAATACAGCAGACGATTCAGCAGACGAGAAGACAGACGATACTGCTGAGGAAACAAACACAAGCGAGACATATGATGTTGTCTTCCTTGCAGACCTTGGTTCCATCAAGGACGGCGGATTCAACGAAGGTTCCTACGACGGAATCGTCGAGTACTGCGAAGAGTCCGGCGCAACATACAACTATCTGCAGCCTTCCGAGGATACAGATGCAGCCCGTGCAACAATCTTCAAGCAGGCTGTTGAACAGTGGCAGGCAAAGGCCGTTGTCGCTGTCGGCTACCTCTGGGATACCACACTTGCTGATCTCACACCTAAGTATCCTGATGTAAAGGTTATCTTCATCGACGCTGATGATATCGGCGACATGGACAACCTCTGCAAGATCAACTACGCTGAGCAGGACTGCGGCTATCTCGCAGGCTATGCATGCGTCATGGACGGCTATCGCAACCTCGCATTCTTCGGAGGCATGGCTGTTCCTGCTGTCTGCCGCTTCGGCTATGGCTGGGTTGCAGGTGCTGAGCAGGCTGCCAAGGAGCTCGGCCTTGAGGCTGGTTCCATCAAGATGAAGTACTGGTATTCCGGCGACTTCAACGAGACACCTGAAAAGACCACAACAGTTTCCAGCTGGTATGAGACAGGCACAGAAGTTGTCTTCTCCTGCGGCGGTACAATCGTCAACAGCGCTATCACAGCTGCTGAAGCAGGCGAAGGCCGCAAGCTCGTCGGTGTCGATATCGATGAGAGCTACAAGAGCGAGACAATCATCACATCCGCTATGAAGAACCTCACAGGCACAGTCTATGAGGCACTCAACGCAGCATTCGGCGAAGACGCAGAGTGGAGCAAGCTCACAAAGGGCCTCAACACCTACGGCGTTGCTGAAGGCGGTGCTACACTTCCGAACGACTTCTCACGCTTCACATCCTTCACAGAAGCTGATTATGATGCAGCATGCGAAGCTCTTATCAACGGTGTTCATGACACAATCCCGACAGACGCAGACATTGAGTCCCCTGAAGAGATGGATCTCACATACGTCAGCCTGGAGTACCTCGGCTAATCTTTTCAATCTATGAGGGAAGGCACGCATCGCGTGCCTTCCTTTGTTTAAACAATCTGATTAACAGCTTTTAAGGTGAAAAAATGGGCAATACGGAAAACATCATTGAATTCCGTCACATCACAAAGAGGTTCCCCGGCATCATTGCCTGCAATGACATCAGCCTCGGAATCCGTAAGGGTGAGATCCATGCGCTCCTCGGTGAAAACGGCGCAGGCAAATCCACACTTATGAGCGTGCTGTTCGGAATGTATCAGCCGGAAGAGGGCGAAATCCTCCTTCGCGGTGAACCTGTTAAGATCCATAACCCCAGAGAAGCAACCAATAAAGGTATCGGAATGGTGCATCAGCATTTCCAGCTGGTCCAGAACTTTACCGTGCTTCAGAACATCATCCTGGGTGAAGAAACGACAAAAGGCCCCTTCCTCGATATGAAAAAGTGCCGGGAGAAAGTCATGGCACTGAGCGAGAAGTACGGTCTCGCCATCGACCCGGATGCTTTAATCGAGAATATTACAGTCGGCCAGCAGCAGAGAGTCGAAATTCTCAAGATGCTGTACAGACAGGCCGAGATACTTATATTTGACGAGCCTACCGCAGTTCTCACTCCTCAGGAGATCGACGAACTCATGAAGATCATGCGCGGGCTTGCCGACGAGGGACATACACTGCTGTTCATCTCCCACAAGCTGGAAGAGATCAAGAAGATCTCCGACAGGGTCACGGTCCTCAGAAGAGGAAAGCTTGTACAGACTCTGGATGTCGCCAATACGACCACGACCCAGATGGGCGAGCTGATGGTCGGACGCGAAGTCAACTTCCATGTGGAAAAGAAGCCGTGTGAACCCGGAGAGGAACTGCTCAAGGTGGAGCATCTCACCGTTGTTTCTCCCGAAACGGGAAAGAACATCGTAAACGATATCAGCTTCAATGTCAGAAGAGGCGAGATCGTCGCCATCGCCGGCATCGACGGAAACGGCCAGAGCGAGATCATCTATGCTCTCACCGGACTGATGCCCATGGCGAACGGCAAGATCACTTTGAACGGCAAGGATATCACCAAGAGCAGCATCCGGGAAAGAAACGAAGTTCTCGCGCACATTCCGGAGGACAGACACAAATACGGCCTTGTTCTTGACTTCTCCCTTGCCAATAACATGGTGCTTAAGAACTATTACAAGAAGGAATTCCAGAAGGGCGGATTCATCAATTTCGACAAGGTCAACAGCTACGCCGACACACTGATCGAAAAGTTTGACGTCAGATCCGGCCAGGGCGGAAAGACTGCCGCAAGAGCAATGTCCGGAGGCAACCAGCAGAAGGCCATTGTCGCAAGAGAAATCGACCAGAACAAGGATCTTCTGATCGCTGTTCAGCCTACCAGAGGCCTTGACGTAGGTGCCATCGAATATATTCACAAGCAGCTTGTCGAACAGAGAGACCAGAACAAAGGCGTCCTCTTGATGTCGTTCGAACTGGATGAGGTCATGGATGTCGCAGACCGCATTCTCGTCGTCTTTGAAGGCGAGATCATGGGTGTGCTCGATCCTAAGAAGGTTTCCGTTGAGGAAGTCGGTCTTTACATGGCCGGCGTTAAGAGGGAGGTGCCTGAGTCATGAGTGACAAGGTAACAAAAGTCGCAAAGAAAAAGAAGGACCTGAGCAGCTATACAGGCATTCTTTCTTCTCTTATTTCCATCGTTGCCGGCATGATCGTCGCTCTTATCATTCTGATGATCGCCAACCCCTCCACAGGTCTTGGCGGTTTCGGAGCGCTTCTCACCGGCGGTATTTCCTACGGCGGAATCAAGAATATCGGCGACATGCTTTATTTCGCAACCCCCATTCTCTGCACCGGCGTTGCAATGTGCCTTGCTTTCCAGGCCGGCGTATTCAACATCGGCGGCCCGGGACAGTATTACGTCGGAGCATTTGCGGCCGTATTTACGGCAATCAAGCTTGACGGCAAGCTCACCGGCATTTTCGGATGGCTTGTCCCGATCCTCGCTTCCATGGTCGCAGGCGCCCTTTGGGCCCTGATCCCCGGCATCCTCAAGGCATACTTCAACGTCAACGTCGTCATCAGCACGACAATGTTCAACTATATCGCTACATATTACGTCGTATACTGGGTCAGAACCTATATTTACGACAAGCTCAGAGGACAGAGCCAGGCGGTTCCTTCCGTCAGCAAGCTTCCCCAGGGCTTCCTGTATGACCTGACTGACGGCGGCTCCGTCGACCTCGGCTTCTTCATTGCAGTGCTTGCAGCCTTCATCGTCTGGGTCCTTCTCGAGAAGACCACGACCGGATATGAACTCAAGGCCTGCGGCATGAATGCCGACGCCAGCAGATACGCAGGCATCCAGGCCAAGAGAAACATCATGCTTTCCATCGTGATCTCCGGCGCTCTCTGCGGACTCGGCGGCGGACTCCATTATCTTTCCAACACCGGCCTTTACATCAAGGTCGTTGAGACGACACCTGCCGAAGGATTTACCGGAATCGCAGTCTGCTGCCTTGCCAGCAACAATCCTCTCGGTGCCATCTTCGGTGCCATCTACATGGCTTATCTGACCGTCGGCGGCCAGTACATGCAGCTGTTCGGATTCCAGAAGGAAATCGTCAGCGTCATCACCGGCGTGGTCATTTACTTCTCTGCTTTCAGTTCCTTCATTCAGCAGAAGATCAATCTTGCCATTGCAAAGCGCAGCCTTAAAAAGGCAAAGCAGGAAGGAGAAAAATCATGAGCATCGTATACTTCATCGCACGTTATTTCATGTACTTCTTTATTCCGCTTCTTGTCGTTGCAATCAGCGGAATGTTCTCTGAAAGAAGCGGTGTCATTCACATGGCTCTGGACTCCGTCATGGTGTTCTCCGCAATGTTCGGCATCCTTTTCCTGAATGCCTTCACAGGCAAGATCGCACCTCAGCTTCTTCTCATTCTCAGCCTTCTCGTTGCAGGCGTCACGGGCGTCATCTTCACGATGGCACTTGCCTATGCGGCCATTAACCTCAGAGCGGAACAGAATATCGTCGGCCAGGCTCTCAACACCTTTGCTCCGGCCTTCTGCATCTTCTTTGCACGCGCCATGAATGACGGAAGCGAGCATCTTTATTTCGAAAACGACTTCAAGATCTCCAGCGTTCCGATCCTCGGAGACATCCCGGTCATCGGACCCATGTTCTTCCAGGAATGCTATCTTACGACTTTCATCGGAATCGGCATCTTCATCATTTCCGCCATTGTGATGAACAAGACAAGATTCGGTCTGAGACTTTCCGCCTGCGGCGAGAATCCCCAGGCTGCGGACTCTCTCGGAATCAACGTCCAGAAGCAGCGCTATATGGCTCTGATCGTTTCCGGTTTCCTCGGAGGCATGGGTGGTCTGATGTACATCCTTCCCATTTCCGCAGCTTACAGCTGCACGGTTGCCGGATACGGATTCCTCGCAATGTCCGTTCTTATCTTCGGACAGTGGAGACCAAAGACCATCTTCTTTGCAGCAGTATTCTTTGCACTGTGCAAGACGCTTGCGTCTTCCTACACCGCGATCCCGTTCCTGGCAGCACTTCCCGTGCCGGATGCTTTCTACAAGAGTCTTCCCTTCATCATCACTCTCGTAGCACTTGCATTCACATCCAAGCATGACCATTCGCCTAAAGCAAGCGGCCAGCCCTACGATGTCGGCAAGAGGTAAATTTCACATGACAAAAGGCCGTTTCTCATTTGAGAAACGGCCTTTTTCCTTTGGATGGATTCAGATGATGTATTCCGGATCGGTCGGCTTCTTTTCCTTGGCTGCCTTTGCGAGGACGGTCTCGCCGTCCTTAACGGAATGGGTAAGCCATACGTTGCCTCCGATGACACAGTTGTTTCCGATCCTGGTATTTCCGCCGAGAATCGTGGCTCCGGCGTAGATGACGACGTTGTCGCCGATGTCCGGATGACGCTTGATGCCTTTGACGAGCGTTCCGTCTTCTGCGGCCTGGAAGCTCTTTGCTCCGAGCGTTACGTGCTGATAAAGCTTGACATGTTCGCCGATGGTCGTGGTCTCTCCGATGACGACGCCGGTGCCGTGGTCGATGAAGAAGCTTCTTCCGATGGTGGCGCCGGGATGGATGTCGATTCCGGTCACTCTGTGCGCGTATTCTGTCATGATTCGCGGGATCAGCGGGACTCCCAGCGTATAGAACACATGGGCAATGCGGTGGATGCTGATCGCCGTGAAGGCGGGATAGGTCAGCATGACTTCATTGGTGTCCTTCGCGGCCGGGTCGCCTTCGTAGGCAGCCTGCACGTCGGTCATGATGATCTCCTTGATCTCCGGGAGCTTTTCCGAAATGGTATCTACGATCTCATTGATGCGTTCCCCGGTGTCAATAACATAGGAAAGGGCACTGCGGAGCACATCAATGGACTTCTGATAGGCATATTCGCACCTTCTGGCTGGATCCTCGGAGATACATCCGCAGGCAATAATGCTGGGGAAGAGTGCTGCCTGATACAGATGGATGTATTCCTCGGTATCGTTTTTGAGGCCGGCAAAACTGGCGCCGGTGTTCTTTTCCATGGCCATAAGGCTTTTTACAATTTTATCCATTTGATATCCTTTGATATTTTTTTACAATTCTAACTGCAGAACAGCCTAAAAGCAAGAATTCGAAGTTTGGATTGACAAATTGACCCGATGTCAATATACTATATTGTGCGTGTGAGGTACTAGCTCAGTCGGCAGAGCACCTGCCTTTTAAGTAGGGTGTCCGGAGTTCGAATCTCCGGTACCTCACCAGAAGACCTGAAACTTCGGTTTCAGGTCTTTTTCTTTACTTTTTTCTCTTCCTGTTTTCAAAGATATGGTTGAGATTCTTATAGGTAGATTCCAGTTTTTCCGCCTGCTCCCTGGTCTGTTCTCCGAACTGGGCGACTTTCTGTTTGCCGGTTTCAAGGAAGGAAAGATAGACTTCCTTCATGTTGTCTTCCAGAGACTTGACACCGCTGAGACCGAAACGCTTGCTGGCACTCAGCTCGAATCCGCCGATGCGCTGCTTCAGCATGTCGAAATACATGACGACCTCGTGTTCCTCGGCAAATTTCCGGAAGCGCATGACCAGCTGTGCCGATGTGGCGACGTCAATGGTAAAGACACCGAAAAAGAAACCGATGAAGAAGGAGAAGGCAAGATGCTCGTCAAGCCAGGATACCATTTCCTTAATCCTGGAATGGGCAAGAAAATAGTAGCCCGCACCGAGCAGTGTCCAGAAAAAGGTGAACAGGGGACAGATGAGAGCCTGGAAATTTCCCCACTGATCGCTGTAATCCCAGAGTTTCATGCTGAAACAGTGGAGTGCCACATATCCGGACAGATACTCGATGGAAGTGAGGACAACGGCATAAACGGCCAGCATGATGATGATATTGACCGTCCTGCTGAACGGGAGATACCGGTCGCAGAAATTCGAGATTACGTACAGAAGACAGAGACCGGAGCC
>R06__coassemble_666_pt1 | contig 12385 bp, 14 predicted proteins | sample R06__metabat2_low_PE_050 | metagenome-assembled genome bin R06 | reverse complement strand
ACTGTTCCTGGGTGGGCTGGGATGATCTGTGGTCTGCGAGTGCGATCTCTCCGCAGCCGATGCACTGCTCGATAAGCGTGATGTCATCCATGATGCTTCCCGTAAAGGTCCTTACGGGAATCTGATAGGAACCGGTATAGCAGTAGGCAGTAATTCCTTCTTCATTGAGTGCCCGCGTCTTGGCTATGAGATTGGTCATGGTCCTGGTGCAGCCGTCCGTTCCGAGAAGTCCGCAGACTGTCGTGACGCCTGCCCTGGTAATATCGGTCAGTTTGATTTCCGGCGTTCTTGTGGTAGCTCCGCCTTCTCCTCCGCCTCCGAGGATGTGCACATGGGTATCGATCAGGCCGGGGAAAAGGATCTTCCCTTCTCCGCTGACGTTCTCCACACCGTAGGCTTCCTCGGCAGGAAGTTCATCCGCAATTTTCACTATTTTCCCTGCGCAGACAAGGATATCCTTTGTGCCGATATGTTCCGGTGCGTAAACATCCGCCCCTTTTATAAGATACATTTTCATGATAGTTTTGCTCCAAACCTCTTTTTTCTTCTATAATATGTCACGAATGAAAAAAATACAAATCGGCATAAACGGAGAAATGACATGACGTTCAACGGAATAGAGAAAAAAGAAGAAGGCCGTTTCATCACACGGTACGACCTCAGCTACACGACCAAAGCGGGAACATCGAAAAAATATGAAATCATCAGCAGAAGAAAAGATCTTACTTCACTGGAAGACCTGCAGAACTTCGGACCCAATGCTGTCGTATGCATCATGTACGATGCCACAGGCGAAAAGATCCTTGTCAATAAGGAATTCCGGCTTTCGGTCGGTGAGTGGATCTATAATTTTCCTGCCGGCCTCATCGACCCAGGCGAAACAGTGGAACAGGCTGCCGCCCGCGAGCTCCGGGAAGAAACCGGACTGCATCTGGACAGCATCGACGATGTCATCGGCAAGAGCTACAGCGCCGTCGGATTTTCCGACGAATCCAATTACTGCGTTGTCGGAAGAGCATCCGGAGAATTCGGTGAAAGCACTTCCGCGGAAGAAGAGATCATCCCCGGATGGTACTCGAAGGATGAGATGTGTGAACTTCTGAAATCGTCGGTATTTGCCGCAAGGACTCAGGCATGGTGCTATGTCTGGTGCCGCCAGTAAAGGAACTTCCAGGGCACACCGGTTTCCGGTGTGCCCTTTTTTCATGTCAGAAATTTTGCTGTATTTTTGTGCATATTCACAATTGTTTCACACATTTCCTATTGATTCGCTAGGATATCGCTGATATAATTCCTACTGGATTAGTAGGAATAGAGGTATCACAGTCAGATGATCATTTCTTCAAAAGGACGATATGCGCTGAGAGTCATGCTGGACATGGCGCAGCACGATGACGGAAACTTCATAGCTCTTTCCGAGATTTCGGAAAGACAGGGCATTTCAAGGAAATACCTTGAAAGCATCATGGTGCTTCTGGTCAAAAAAGATCTTGTTGACAGCTGCCACGGAAAAGACGGAGGCTACCGGCTTGTAAAAGCACCGGAAGAATATACCGCCGGCGAAATACTCCGCGCAACGGACGGCGACATGACCCCGGTCTCCTGCGTCGGGCAGGAAGCCAAGAAATGCGAAAGCATGGACCTCTGCAGCATCTACCCCTTCTGGAGCGGACTGACAAAGGAAATCAACAGATATATAGACAGCTACACGCTTAGGGACCTTGCCGAACTGCAGAGCAAGACCCTTAAGACCTGTGCGGAAATAGAACAGATGAGACAGGAGAAAAACAATGTCGGATAATCTTCTTGAAATCAGAGACCTGCATGTAAACGCAGGCGAAAACCAGATACTCAACGGCGTCAACATGACGATCGGATACAATGAGACCCATGTCCTCATGGGACCCAACGGAACAGGCAAATCGACGCTGGGATATGCCATTACAGGCAACCCTGCCTATACCGTAACTTCCGGAAAGATTCTATTTGAAGGTGAAGACATCACCGAGATGCCCGTCAACAAAAGAGCCAACAGCGGCATTTTCCTTTCCTTCCAGAACCCCATTGAAGTGCCCGGAGTCACGCTGAGCGCCTTCATCAGGAGCGCCATGGAAAACAAGACAGGAAAACGCATGCGTCTTTTCGAATACAGAAAGAAACTGAAGGAAACGATGGCTCTCCTCAACATGGACGAAAGTTACGCGGAACGCGATCTGAACGTCGGTTTCTCGGGCGGAGAAAAGAAAAAGGCGGAGATCCTTCAGATGCTCATGCTGGAACCGAAGCTGGCCATTCTGGACGAAACAGACTCCGGTCTGGACGTCGATGCCGTGCGCACCGTTTCCAACGGTATCCGCATTTTCAAGGAAAAATGCAGCGGAAGCCTTCTTATCATCACCCACAGCACCAGGATCCTCGACTCTCTCACTGTGGACAGGACCCATGTCATGGAGAATGGCGTCATCGTCAAGGAAGGCGACGCTTCCCTTGTCGATGTAATCAACGAGGGCGGTTTCAGCACGATCGCTGCAGAATAAAAAAGGTCCATTGAAAGGAAAATCTTGGTATGAAAGAAAAAAGCCAGGTTGAAGATATCGACCGCAGCATATATGACATCAAGGATAAGGAAAATGATGACTTCCGCATGCAGGAAGGCCTTACCGCTGATATCATAGACAAGCTGTCGGAAGAAAAGCACGATCCGGAATGGATGCACCAGTTCCGGCTGAAATCTCTTGAAATTTACAATAAGACCCCGTTCCCCGATTGGGGTCCTTCCATCGAAGGACTCGACATGGATCACATCGCAACCTATGTGAGACCGAAGTCCAAAATGCAGAACGACTGGGAACATGTGCCTCAGGATATCAAGGACACCTTTGAGCGTCTCGGCATTCCTCAGGCGGAGCGTGCTTCCCTCGCCGGCGTCGGAGCACAGTACGACTCGGAACTTGTCTACCATAATGTCAAAGACGAAGTCGCCCAGCAGGGTGTCGTCTATTCCGATATGGAAAGCGCCCTCAACGGTGAATACGCCGATATGGTAAAAGAATACTTCATGAAGCTGGTTCCCCCGACCGATCATAAATTTGCGGCCCTGCACGGCGCCGTCTGGTCCGGAGGTTCCTTCGTGTACGTTCCGAAGGGAGTCCAGGTCTCCATACCGCTGCAGTCCTATTTCAGACTCAACGCCAAGGGAGCCGGGCAGTTCGAACATACGCTCATCATCGTGGATGAGGGCGCAAGCCTTCACTTCATCGAAGGCTGTTCCGCTCCGAAATACAATGTTGCCAACCTTCATGCCGGATGCGTCGAGCTCTTCGTCAAGAAAAACGCCAAGCTGAGATATTCCACCATCGAAAACTGGTCGAAAAACATGTATAACCTCAACACCAAGCGCGCGCTTGTAGAGGAAAACGGTGTTGTGGAATGGATCTCCGGATCCTTCGGCTCCCATGTCGGCTACCTTTACCCCATGAGTATTCTCAAGGGTGAAGGCTCCAGAATGGAATTCACCGGCGTCACATTTGCAGGTGCCGGACAGAATCTCGATACCGGTGCCAAAGTGGTTCATGCCGCTCCGAACACCAGTTCCTACATGAATACAAGATCCATCAGCAAATCCGGCGGCATCAGCACCTTCAGAAGCAGCGTTGTCGTCAACAGAAACGCCAAAGGTTCCAAATCCTCGGTCTCCTGCGCTTCCCTCATGCTTGATTCGGAATCCAGATCGGATACGATCCCTGCCATGGACATCCGCACCAAAGACTGTGCCGTCGGCCATGAAGCGAAGATCGGATCCATCAGCAATGACGCCGTGTTCTACCTCATGAGCAGAGGCATGAGCGAAGAAGATGCAAGAGCACTTATCGTCTCCGGCTTTGCGGACAATGTTTCGAAAGAACTGCCGCTGGAATACGCCGTCGAAATGAACAACCTCATCCGTCTCGAGATGAAGGGTTCCATAGGATAAGGGAGGGAAAGAAAGATGTCTGAAAATATGATCACGATCAATAAGATCCCTTCCAAGACCTGGTACTGGCTCAAAGTGAACGATGCCAAGATCGCCTGGGACACGGACAACACTGTTTCCCTCGGAGATGAAACGATAACCGTCCCGGCAGGCGAAGCCAGGACCGTTTCGATGCATATCGAAAGCAGATCGGATTTCAGCCGGAAGAATATCACTCTGGAGGCGGGCAAAGGTTCCAGTCTCACTGTTTTCATGGACTATTCCATTTCCGCTTCCCTTCACGTCAATACCGACATCAGAACAGAGGCAGGAGCCTCAGTCAAACTGGTTCAGGTGCAGAAAGCCGCTGATTCCACGCTCCTTTACAACACCATAAACGGTACGGATGCCGAAAAAAGCAGTACTTCAATACTCCAGCTTTTCCCCGGGAAGGGACATGTGTACAGCGAGATCCGGAACGATCTGAACGGTGACGGCAGCGAATTCAGCGCCGATATCGGCTATCTCGGTCAGAACAGTCAGAAGATCGACTTCAACCTAGTCGTCAACCATTTCGGCAAGAATACAAAATGCCGCATCGACGCCAACGGTGCACTTAAGGACTCGGCCAGCAAGCTTTTCAGAGGCACCATCGACTTCAAAACGGGATGCTCCGGAGCGGTCGGATCGGAAGATGAATCGGTCCTCATGCTGGGAGATGATGTCTCCAACCGCACTGTTCCTGTCATTCTCTGCACGGAAGAGGATGTCATGGGCACTCACGGAGCCACCATCGGTGAACTGGACGAGGAGACCCTGTTCTATTTCGGCAGCAGGGGCATCAGCAGAGAAGAAGCTGAGAAGATCATGGCAAGAGCCGCTCTTGACAGGCTCGTCCGCATGATCGGCAGCAGCGAGCTCGAGGAATCCACAGGCAAATACATAGACGAGGTACTTGAGTCATGATTCAGGATTACAGAAAAGATTTTCCCCTTCTGATGCAGAACAGGATCATCTATATCGATAACGCGGCCACCTCGCAGAGGCCCCAGTGCGTCATTGACGCGGAAACAGATTTCTATCTCAACCACAATGCCAACCCGCTCAGGGGTTCCTATCCCCTTTCCGTGGAAGCTACCGAAATCTACGAAAATGCCAGAAAGACCGTCCGGGATTTCATCAATGCGAAATCCGAGCGTGAGATTATCTTCACACGCAATACCTCGGAGAGTCTCAACCTGATTGCCTACAGCTATGGCCTCAGCAATGTAAAAGCCGGCGACGAAATCGTAGTTTCCATCATGGAACATCACAGCAACCTCCTGCCCTGGCAGATGGTATGCAGGCAGACCGGGGCCACACTGAAATTCATTGAATGCGAAAAAAATGCTTCCGTCGATCTGAACAAGGTCGCAGAACTCATTACAGACAAAACGAAGATCGTTGCCATGACCCATGTTTCCAACGTCCTGGGCCGTGTCAATCCGGTCAAGGAAGTCGCCGCACTTGCTCACGCAAAGGGTGCCGTCATGGTCGTCGACGGAGCACAGAGCACTCCCCATATGAAAATCGATGTCCGTGATATGGATGCTGATTTCTTTGCCTTCTCAGGTCACAAGCTTTTCGGACCGATGGGCATCGGCGTTCTTTACGGAAAGGAAAAACTTCTGAATAAAATGCCTCCTTTCCTTTCGGGCGGAGAAATGATTGACTCCGTCCAGCGCTATTCCGCAAAATATGCGGAACTTCCCCACAAATTCGAGGCAGGTACCGTCAACGCCGCAGGTGCTGCAGGACTTGCCGCAGCGATCAGATACATTGATTCCATCGGCTTTGACGCCATGGAAAAACAGGAACTTGCGGTAACGGCACGGGCTCTCGAGGGACTCAGACAGATTCCCCACGTTCATGTATTCGGCTCAGAAAAGCCGGAAGAACATACCGGCATTCTGACCTTTACCATCGATAACGTACATCCCCACGATGTCAGTGAAGTGCTGATTGCGGACGGTATTGCCGTAAGAGCCGGCCATCACTGTGCACAGCCCCTCATGCAGTACCTCGGCGTCGGTTCTACCACAAGAGCCAGTTTCATGTTCTACAACACAGTCGAAGAAGCGGATGCCCTGGTAAAGAGTATCGCTACCGTAAGGGAGAGAATGGGATATGCAGAATAAGACTTTCTACAACGAGATCCTGACAGAGCACAACATCCACCCCGAATTCAAATGCGATATTGAGAATCCGGATATTGTCCTGGAAGGCGTCAACCCCAGCTGCGGAGACGACATCTATCTCAAACTGAAGCTTGACGGCGATGTCATTTCCGACGGCGGATTTGTCGGAGACGGCTGTGCCATTTCCCAGGCAAGCGCCGATATCATGCTCGGCATGGTCATCGGAAAGACCAAAGAGGAAGCCCTGAAAATGGGCGAGATCTTCATGAAAATGATACAGGGAGAAGCGACCGAAGAGGAAATTGATTCTCTCGGAGAAGCCTCCGTGCTGAAGGACATCTCCCATATGCCTGCCCGCGTAAAATGCGCCGAGCTCGGATGGAGGACCCTGAAAGAAGCCGTCGGACCCGGTGAAGACGAGGAATAAGAATAATATCGAAGAATGTCAACTTTTAGTTCTGTTAAAAGTTGACATTCTTTTTTGGCCGTATTAGTATCTTCAGAGAAAGAAGGGAAAGCATGGATTTAAAAGAAGAACTTGTATCTCTGCTGGAAGAAAGCGGCGAAGCCTACGTTTCAGGCAGTGAAATAGGAAACAAAATCGGCATCACGCGGTCTGGTGTCTGGAAGATCATAAAATGTCTCCAGGAGGACGGATATGACATTGAAGCCGTCCCGAACCGCGGATACCGTCTGAGCCCAGACAACGACATGATCAGTGAAGCCGGGATCCGTAAATATCTCGGTAGCTATAATGACATTTTTCAGCTGGATGTCCGCGAAAAAGTCACCTCAACCAATACTCTGCTGAAAGCCAGAGCGGATTCCCTTCCGACCTGGTCCGCCATGGTCGCCATGTCCCAGACCGCCGGAAGAGGAAGAACGGGACATACCTTCTACTCCCCTTCACAATCCGGTGTCTACATCAGCCTGCTGCTGAGACCGGATGTGCCCGCGGAAGAATCCGTAAGGATCACAACGGCAGCCGCCGTGGCGGAATGCAAAGCCATAGAAACCTGCTGCGGGAGCAGTCCCGCGATCAAATGGATCAACGACGTTTTCCTGAACGGAAAGAAAATCTGCGGCATTCTGACGGAAGCTTCTCTGAACATGGAAACAAGAGCCCTGGACTGGGCCGTACTGGGCATCGGAATGAATGTATACGAACCGGAAAACGGCTTTCCCGAGGAGATCAGGGAGAATGCAGGTCCGATTGAAACGAAGAAAACGGGAAATCTCCGCAACCGGCTGACGGCGGAATTTCTGAAAAACATGTATGATCTCTGCAGGGATCTCAGAAATACCGGTTATGTGGAAGAATACCGGAAAAGAAGTTTTCTCATCGGACAGCGCATTGCCGTCCTGAGACCCGGTCATCCCGTTCCCGCCACAGCGGTTGATGTGGATGACGAATGCCGTCTGCTGGTCCGCTACGATGACGGCAGTGAGGAAAGTCTTTCCTCCGGAGAGGTCAGTGTAAGAAAAATCAGTGAGGCAAAAACATGAAAAGAAAAATCAATATCAGAGAACTTATCTATATCTCGGTCTGCACAGCACTGATGGCCGTCTGCTCCTGGATCAGCATTCCGATGACCGTGCCGTTCACGCTTCAGACCTTTGCAGTTACCTGCATTCTGGGAATCATCGGCGGTAAGGACGGCACCCTTGCCATCCTGCTCTATATTCTTCTCGGAGCCGTCGGCATTCCCGTTTTTTCCGGTTTTACCGGCGGAATTGGGATCCTGTTCGGTTCGACAGGAGGGTACATCCTCGGATTTATTTTCATGGGCATCATCTACTGGATCATTGAGGAACTTGCCGGAGAAAGCCTCTATACCCAGGCTGTGGCTGCCGCCTTCGGTCTCCTTTCCTGCTATCTGTTCGGCACCGCATGGTTTGTCCTCGGATACTCCATGGAGAACGGCGCCATCGGCATCGGGACAGCCCTTTCCTGGTGTGTGCTGCCTTTCGTGATCCCGGACATCGTCAAGTCCGTACTTGCGGTTCTGATTTCCGAGAGGCTGAGACGGATCATCCGGAAAAACAGATGATTCGCTCTGTATGCAAGTAGGCCTGCGGCATTCCGCAGGCCTACTTTTTTTATGACATCCGATTATCTTTTGCCTTTTGCCTCATCAAGATAGCTGTAGATGGTCACTTTTGAAACGCCCATCAGGGAAGCGACCTTGTCTATGGCTCCCTTCACAAGGAAAATCCCCTTTTCGTCCATGAACTTTACCAGTTCCACGCTTTTCTTTCTGGTCATATTCCTGACGTCATTTTTACCGATGATATTGGTGATGAGACTGTCGATGATCTCATTCACGGACTGATCCGAGTTTTCCACTTCCGAGGTACTTTTCGGAACTGTTTCGTAAAACTGTCCCGCCTCCTCCTGAAGAAGCATTTCCAGGGAAGTATCGTAATTGATGCAGAGCATTCCGATGATTTCATTTTTTTCGTTCCGGATTATGGCAGAAGAGGAACGTATCCTTTTTCCGTTTGAGGCAGTAAAGGTATAGTTGGTGAGATGATCATCCGAAAAATTTTCATTCAGCAGCACCTGCTTTACCAGGTGATCGAAGGACTGTCCCACCTTTCTGCCCGTAACGGAACCGTTGGCAACATAGATTACGGAATTTTCCGGCTGAGTAAGATCGTGTACCGCGACCTCACATCTTTTTCCGAAAGTACCCGCAATAATATCTGCAACGGGAAAATAGGATTTCAGAATGCTGTTCATTTTTTCACCTCAGTCAATAACTCTGTTTTTCAGGTACTTTTTAGGGAACTGCATGATGCATCCCTTCCTGGGATTGACGACCTGGCTGATCCTCAGGTCGCCCGCGAGGGAAAGCAGCATAGACGCCTGCGCGTCGGTCAGTTTCTCATGTTCCATAAGAAAACGGTGCATTTTCCTTGCTGCTGCAGCTGAGGCCGCATCCAGAGACTCGTTACCGCTGGTCGTGTAGATGTTTCCGTCATCCTCTATGAAGGGGGTCGGAATATCCTTGCGGCCTTTCAGGACGGATACCTTGACGGTGACAGCTGCGCTGATCTCCGCTCCGCATATGGCGGTCTCACCGTCACCCTGTACGGCATGGCAGTCACCTATGGAAAGCATGGCCCCCTCCACACTGACGGGAAGATAGATGGTGCTTCCCTTTCCAAGGTCCTTGATATCCAGATTTCCGCCGTGTTCACCCGGAGACTGCGTATCGCAGGCCTCCGCCGGACAGGTGCCTATGACGCCGATCATAGGCTTTACCGGTATCTCAATACCGTTGTCAAAGTATACTTTTCCGTCATGCACCGGAAATTTTCTGCAGTGACACCCGACCACATCGTAGACACCGCAGTTCAGCCTTACACACATGACTGCATGATCCTCTGGGACGATATCGATGATTTCGATTTTCAGTACATCTCCGGTCTCTGCACCACGGACATAAAGAGGGCCTGTCGCCGGATTGTTTCTCTTCATGTCAAGAAGAGAAAACTCCTTGTAATCGGTATCGATCTGCTCTGCATAACAGTCCTGTGTCCGGAAGCAGACAGTCTCTCCGCTTTCACAGCATTCCGCCGGAGGAATTTCCGGATCAAATCCGAACTGGATCCTGTCTTTTTCTATTATCTTCATTTTAATGGTCCGATTTCAGCCCGGCTCCGCACATAGTAATGATGCTGTCCGGTGTTTTTCCGTGGAGTTCGCAGTATCTGAGATAAGCTGCGTAGTTTCCCGCGGTTGTATGCTCACAGTAGACTCCGTGCCTTGCAAGCTCTGCTCTGGCAGGCAGGATGGCATCTTCGGGTATCTCGATGATCTCCATGTTGTATTTGTAGATTTTTTCGAGGATCTCTGCCCCGCGCATCGGTCTTCCGATGGCAATGCCCTCCGCAATCGTCTTCTCGGGCGTTACGAGTGCAGGCTCCTTCAGTCCCAGCCTGACCGCCTCGGCAAACGGAGCACAGTGTTCACTCTGGACCGGAATCACATTGGGCATATGGTCGATCTTTCCGCTGGCAAGAAGATGCTCAAGAGCAAAGACGATGCCAAGGAAAAGCGTTCCGTTTCCGAGAGGAACAAAGATGTTCTCCGGGATCCTGTGAAGCTGCTCGTAGATCTCATAGATGTAGGTCTTGGTTCCTTCATAGAAGAAAGGATTGTAAACATGGTTTGCATAATACTTGCCTTCTTCCGTTACCCTGGCTCTGCAGACGTCGGCGCAGTGGTCTCTGGTTCCCGGGACCACATTGACCTTCGAACCGTGAGCCTTGATCATGTCAATCTTCTTGGGAGAAGTTCCTTCCGGAACGAAAATCTCGCATTCGATGCCTACTCTTCCGCAGTAGGCAGCCACACTGTTTCCGGCATTGCCGCTGGAGTCCTGCACCACACTGTCCACACCGATGGATTTGCAGTGGGAAATAAGCACGGCAGCGCCCCTGTCCTTGTAGGAAAGAGTGGGCATGTAATAATCCATCTTGAGCATGAGGTCATCGTCAAAACGGACGATCGGCGTCATTCCCTCGCCCATGGTTACCTTTCGCCAGGTATCGTCTCTCAGCGGCATGAAGGCCCTGTAACGGAAAATGCTCCATTCGTCTCTGTCAATTAGGCTTTCATCGAATTTCGGCAGACTGTATTCCAGCTTCCAAAGTCCTCCGCAGCTGCATCCTGGTTCCCTTGTGGTCACCTCAGCATGCTTTCCGCATTTAGAACATACAAATTTAACTTCCATCATTTTACCTCCGCGACAACTTCAATTTCCGTAAGACATCCGAAATGGAGTGCCGGAACCGGAACAATGATTCTGGCCGGCTTATGTTCGCCGAAAAATTCGGCATATACTTTGTTTACCCTGTTCCAGTATTCGATATCCGTAATATAAACTCTGCACTGGATTACATCACTCCTGGTGCATCCGGCCTGCTTCAGGACTTTTTCCATATTTTTCAGAGCAAGCCTGACATGTTCTTCTATTCCGCCTTCCGGAACAGCACCGGAAACCGGATCCCTGGACAGCTGTCCCGAGACGAAAAGCAGTCCGTTCGAAACCACACCGGGGACATAGTGCCCTTTATTGTTTTTTGATTCTTCCGTTATAATCTTTTCCATTCTACGCCCATCAGTTAAATTATTATAAAGCTTTATATAAATAATTATATAGTCATATTCACAACATTCAATAATTATTTATAAATTTATATATTAATTTATAATTCTTTCTGTGTTCCCTTTTCTTGCATTTTGAACGAAGTCAGTCAATAATGTATTTTAATGAAAGGGAAGAGGTAAAAAATGGAAGACATCATTTTCGGTCTCCTGTTCGCTGCGGCGCTTGCATGGCAGGCGGCGCGGCAGATATGGAAATTCTATGAAAGAAAAAAGTGCACTCTGGAAATACCGGCTGAATTCGTCCGGATGATCGGATGTGCCGGCAGGCCTTCCGCCTTTCTGGCTTTTCTTTATCCGCTGTTCAGATATACATATGATGGAAAAGAATATAAAAACACCAGCCTGAACAGTCTGTTTTTCCTGTATGTGAAGAAAGACGAACTTCCGCAGAAAACAGGCCTTGTGGAAGACCGGAAATATATGATTTTTCTGGATCCCGATCACCCGAAATATTTCATATACAAATAAACAAAAGGCTGCAGCGTAATGTGATATGTACCCTCTTTACTGGACAACGCAAATCCAGTAAGGAGGGTTTCTTTATGCGGTATGATGAAAAATTTAAGTTGAAGTGCGTGAAAATGTATTATGAAGGAAAGTATCCACCAACGCCGAAAGGAATCGGTGAAAAGCCCTTTCATGATATGATCCGGGAATGGGTACATATGTACGAGGTTCATGGAGCGGATAGATTAAAACATGGCGAAAACAGGAAATGGAGTCCGGAGGAGAAACTTAGACTTGTCTCAGAAGTAAATGCAGGAGCATCAGCGAGAAGTGTAGCAGTTAGAGAAGGAATGAATTTTAGACTGTTGTGCAATTGGGTACAGAAATATAGAATTGAGGGATACAGTGGTCTGGTGAATAAGCCAAAAGGAAGACCACCGAAGGAGCCTCAAATGCCTAAGAAGCAGAATGTGCAGCCGGCAGAACTGAACAAATCAGAGAGAGAAGAACTGATCCGGCTCAGAGAAGAAAATGAGTATCTGAGAACGGAGAATGCCTACATAAAAAAACTCGCAGCCTTGAGACACGAAAAATGGGCTGCGGAACTCAAGGCGAAAAAGCAGCAGCAGT
>R06__coassemble_655_pt1 | contig 12488 bp, 7 predicted proteins | sample R06__metabat2_low_PE_050 | metagenome-assembled genome bin R06 | reverse complement strand
GCGTCAATGACCAATATTCCCATTTGTAGACGGGAGTATAATAATCATGCAGATTTCTATATCTTCATCAGAGGAATCAACATGGACTTTTTCAGAAAACTGGATAAAAGACTTTCAGATAAATTCGGGACCGCATGGCAGATCATCAAGTTCAATCTGGTCAGTACAAGTGTGACCGTCGTACAGTTTCTGCTGGCGAACCTGCTGCCTCTTGTTTTCGACAATGTGACGGCCGTCCTGCCGCCGCTCCTGCGTCCCATATTCGATCCGGATACGCTTTTCACTTCCCCAAGCAGGTATGTGGTAAACGGTGTCGTGACCTGGGGCTATGTCCTTCCCTTTCTGCTTTCCAACGGCATTGCCAACGTATACGGCTATTTCGTCAACATGAAGGCCACCTTCAAAGGCAAAGGCACAAAACTCGGATTTGCCGTTTATATCCTTCTTCTTACTGCCCTCATCCTGTTTTCCACCTGGCTTCAGGGTGTTCTTGTCGCGAAGATCGATACCACTTCCCTTGCGGCCCTGTCCCGCACCCTGGCGGCAATGATTGCAGGCTTCGTGCAGATGATCATTATCTTTCCGACGGAAAAATATGTTCTTTTCAAATGACAGGAGAATCATGAAATGGAAAAAGTAAGCATCATCGTTCCCGTCTACAATGCTCAGAAAAGCATCAAACGCTGCGTCGGCAGCATCCTCTCACAGGACTACGAAAACATCGAAGTCATCCTGGTCGACGACGGAAGCAAGGATGATTCCGGAAGGATCATAGATGAACTGGCCGAAAAAGACAGCCGCATCAGGGTCATCCATAAAAGAAACGGGGGCGTCTCTTCCACCAGGAACCGCGGTATTTCCGAAGCGACGGGCACCTATCTTCAGTTTGTGGATGCGGACGACTATCTCTCCGTCGAGGCCACAAAACTGATGGTCCGCAGCATGGAGGAAGACCGCAGCGATATCGTCGTCAGCGATTTCTACCGCGTCGTGGGAGAAGCGCAGAGCAGGAAAGGCTCCATTTCCAAGAGCGGTCTTATCACCAGAAAAGAATATGCCGATGAGATGATGCTCTCTCCTGCCGATCTCTATTACGGCGTTCTGTGGAACAAGCTTTACCGGAGATCGATTGTCGAAAAATTCCGGGTGAGCATGGATGAAAACATCTCGTTCTGCGAGGATATGATCTTTAACCTTGAATATCTGCTTCATGCCGAAAAAGTCTCGGTTCTCACCGTACCGGTCTATTACTACATCATGACACCCGGTTCTCTCGTGGAACAGGGAATGAACATTCCCGGCATCATCGAAATGAAGACCAACGTCATCAGCTACTACAGCAAATTTTACAGAGACATCATGAGCCCTGTGGATTACCTCGAGCGAATCCCGATGATCTACGGATACCTGATAGCCGTCAGCAGAGACAGCCTCGCGCTGAATCTGTTCAACCACAGGGAAAAAGAGGACAACCCGGCAGAAGTGCCGATCAAGCCCTCCCTTCTGCTGAACAGCTATCTGGAAGAAGCGATGGTAAACCGGTATCTGGATACTTTCACACAGAAATACTCCATTGAAATGAGGGAAGGAAAGATCCTGTACTGTCTGCATCTTTCCCGCGAGCCGCTATCCATCTCTCAGATAGCGGACATCACGGAATACTCCCCCATTCAGGCAGGAATTGCCGTGGGAAAACTTCTCACGCTAAAGTACATCAGAAGAGAAAACGACTTTGAAGGCGATGCCTTTGCAGGTTATTTTTCTCTGATCAATGAGAATCTGAAGCAGGACCTCGCCTATATCGAACAGGACTGCAGCAGGATCATCTATAAGGGCATGAGCGAAGAAGAAATCGGTATCTATAACAGCCTCCAGCAGAAAATAGACAGAAATATCATCGAAAACATCAAAAGCAACCAGTAATCCTCTGAATAGAAAAAGCATCTGAGATCTGTCAAAAAACAGTTCTCAGATGCTTCTGTTTTTAAATTTCAGAGAGGAAGGCGGTCTCTTACGAGCTGTGCAAAAACACGAGCACCCGTCTCCAGAATATCGTCCTTGTAGTCGAACCCGGAATTATGAAGAGGAATATCCTTCTTCTCATCCCCGACAGAAGTTCCGATCAGGAAATAGGCACCGGGCACTTTTTCGAGGAAAGCACCGAAGTCTTCGGACGCCATGAACGGAACGCAGTTCCCGTCGACCTTTTCCGGTCCCAGGACTTCCGTTGCCGCTCTCACCACCGCATCCACCGGTTCATCCCAGTTCACAGTGGGAGCGAACTCGTGGGTATAAAGAAAATCATAGGAAGCTCCGTTCGCTTTACAGATACCGTCGACGATATTGTGCATCCGCGTTTCGATCGTCGACTGAGTTTCTTTTGCATAGCTCCTGCAGTCTCCCAGAATCGTCACATTGCTGGGGATCGCATTGTGGGAACCATCCATGTAAAGTTCTGTGCAGGAAACGACGCAGGGAGTAAAAGCACTGATATTCCTGGATGTGATTGTCTGGAGCGCAAGGATGATCTGGGAAGCGATAACCAGCGGGTCGATGGTCTTTTCCGGAGCGGAAGCATGTCCTCCTCTGCCGTGGATATCGATCCTGAAATTGTCTTCCGCGGAAGCCATTCCTCCCCTGCAGATGTTGACCGTTCCAAAAGGATAAGAAGGATTGTTGTGCTGGCCGTAGAGTTCATCCATCGGGAATCGCTCCAGAAGGCCGTCAGCCAGCATAGCCTTGGCCCCTTTCCCGGGTTCCTCTCCCGGCTGGAACAGGAACTGGACCGTACCGTTGAAATCTCTGCTCTCAGAGAGCAGCTTTGCAGCCCCGAGGAGCGTCGCCATATGTCCGTCATGACCGCAGGCATGCATTTTTCCGTTTATTTCGGATTTATATTCCGGATTGCCCGTTTCCCTGATATTGAGGGCATCCATGTCGGCGCGAAGCCCCACAACTTTCGGACTGTCTCCGACCCTGAGCCTGCCGATGACACCGGTACCTCCGATTCCCGTGTGTACTTCAATGCCCATCTCCTTCAGCCTTTCGGCCACGAAGGCGGATGTCCATGTTTCTTCCATGGCTGTTTCCGGATGCCTGTGGAGCGTATGTCTCCATTCTTTCAGAAGTTCGCTGAATTCACTCATTTTTCTGTCCTTCCGTCAATAAGATATCGGTCATTCGTCTTCCGGCATCGGATTCCTGCCGCCGTAGACGATCTTTCTGTAGTTAACGGGATCCGTGTCCCCTTCTGTGCTGAAGCACAGGATCACGGAGTTCTCATCGAGTCCCATCTTTTCCCTGAGTCCCGCGTATTTCTCATCCGAAAGCATCAGATTGACAAGACCGACGGTCACAGCCCCGCTTTCTCCGGAAACGATTTTCCGGTCCTTTCCTTCCGGACCCGCCAGGAGTCTCATTCCGTATGCAGATACATAGTCGGGGCATTTCACATACCAGGTGCAGTAATCTCTCAACACCGGCCAGGTAACGGTACAGGGTTCACCGCAGTTGAGCCCCGCCACGATCGTAGGTCCCTGATCGATGGCGGCATGGGGCGTACCGTCTCCCACATCAGCGGAATGGTAAATACACGCCATCTTTTCCGGTTCGACAACGCAGAACACCGGCCTTCTTCCCTCATACCGGTTGGAAAGATATCCCACTACACCGCCGGCCATGGCGCCGACGCCCGCCTGAACGAAAACATGTGTCGGCACGAGTTTCTCTTCGTCCAGCTGACCGGCAGCTTCCTCCGCCATCGTCGTATATCCCTGTATGATCCAGGAAGGAATCTTTTCGTATCCGTCCCAGCTTGTGTCCTGAATGAGATACCAGCCGTTCTTTTCAGCCATGGCTGCGGCATACCGGACGGTATCGTCGTATCCTGTCTCCATAACAGAGACCTCTGCTCTGCCTGCCCTGCGGATGGCTTCCGCCCTGAATTCGGATGATCCTGCAGGCATGTAGACATGAGCGCAGCATCCGAGTTTTCCTGCGGCCCAGGCAACGCCCTTTCCGTGGTTTCCGTCGGTTGCGGTAACAAACACCATCTTCCCGATCCGGTCGCGAAATTCTTTTTTCTGCAGATCAGCGAAACTGATGCTTCCGATATCGAGCCCGAGTTTATCACAGACAACTCTGGTAAGTGCATATAGACCGCCAAGCCCTTTAAAGGCCTTGAGACAGAATCTGTAAGATTCGTCCTTGACCAGCACCGCTTTTACGCCGAGACGTTCCGCCATGCTGTCCAGCCGGACGAGCGGCGTCTTTTCATATTCCGGCAGTTCCCTGTGTATTCTGTGAGCAGCCTCTGTCTCTTTTAAAGAAAGGAATTCGGGCCCCTGTCCCGGAAACACGTTCTCATTCCTGACAAGCGAAAGACATCCCGTTCTGATGATCTCCATATTATCTCCCTCATCTGATATCCGATATATTGGTTATGCATTCATTATATCATGATTGATGAAAAATAAAGTGATATGTCATCGATAATCTTTATTGAAACGAATATTTTCCAATTGTAAGAGACGGAAAATACGGATATAATATATTTGTATCCAATATATCACATACAATGCGCAAAAATACAGGAGAATGATGATGCCCATTCCGTCAGAAAACGATACCTATCAGCGGATCACCGCCAAAGAACGCGTATACAGAGCCCTCCGCCAGTGGATCATGAACGGGACCCTGGAACCGGGTGAACGCCTAAGCGATGCCGATATTGCGAAACATTTCAATGTTTCCAGAACACCGGTCCGTGAAGCACTTCAGCTTCTGGTGGAACAGAAACTCGTCTCCGTTCTCCCTTCCAGCGGCACATTTGTTTCCGAAATCGACATTGAGGAGCTGCAAAAGGTATACGAAGCACTTGGTGCACTGCAGGCAGACGCCATGAGACTCGGATTTGAAAAAATAACGGATAAGCAGCTGGAGGACCTTGATTACCTCAACGACACCTTCCGCCATTTTGCGGAAAAAGGAGACGCAGAGGCTGTCATGAAAGCCGACTGGGATTTTCATCATTCCCTTGCGATGCTTTCCGGGAACAGCTGTATTGTGGCTTTCACAGATCAGCTGATGCTTCAGGCACATAGAAATGAGATCCGTTTCTTCCGAAAAAACACTTATACCGATGAAAGTTTCGGAGCACACCGAAGAATAACGGAAGCACTGAGAAGAAAGGATCTTGCGGCTGCCTCGGCGGCAGTGAGCGAAAACTGGCAGATATCGGTTTCACAGAAAACACTTTAATAATACTTTTTCACAGAAAAACGGCACCGGAAGTTTCTGCTTCCGATGCCGTTTCTTCTATTCTTTTCCGTAGATGATGGAGTCAAAATAGGGCCGCAGGCCTGTTCTGTCTTCGCTCAGATGACATCTGGACTGATAAATATCGTAGCCCGGGAACTGGTTCCCTTCGACCACATCGATTCCCTTTTCCGTGACGCACATGTCCCATCCTGTGAGTCCGTTTTCAGGAACGATCTTTGCCATCTCTCTGCACTGTTCGACAATCTTCTTAAAATGCGGGATCTCGAATCCGATGATGGACGTTCCGGTGAACGGATGGACCGTATATTCATGACCTTCCTTGTCCACGGCGGGTTTTCTTATGACGCCGTCCGGATCGATCACCGCGAACATTCCGCCGTTGTTGAAATTATCCACATGTTTTCCGCCGTTGCCGATGCGAAGGGCGGTAAACATGATGTAGACCTGGTCTTTTTTACAGCACGTGACCACTCTGATGGTGTTGACGGCTTCGGGATAAAGACGGTTCATCTCAATCTCCTGTGAGATCTTTTCTTCCAGAAGGAACTGTCCGTTCTTTATGAAAGCATCATACATTTCCGCAGGATCCTTTCCCGCGGAATCGATCAGATCGATTCCCCGACCGCACTGTCCGTCTACCGGCTTTGCCATGAAGACAGGATGTTTACGGATAAAATCAAGATAAGCTTCATAGCTGTCCGAGGTCAGCACGCAGTAATCCCTGCGGATATATTCATGATAAGTTCTCAGGAAAACAGGCTTGTCGTTGAAAATGCTGTAATAAGCCCTGGAATTCATCTTCTTGTAATAGCCGTTATTCACCATGCGGGTGATATAGGTCTTCCTCTGCTTCCGGGTAAGGCCGTCGAATTCGAATACATAATAGTCCATGTACCCGGCTCCGTAGGCAAATCCGCAGAAGATGACATCGGCAAGGACAAAAATATAAGGCCGGTGAGATCTCTCCGAAATCTTCCGGACCGTTGAAAACATCTTTCCGAGATGAATGGAAAAAAGAAATTCAATAAAATATTTCATAATCTACAGCCTGGCACAGCTAAATATTCAAACCGCGACTTCAAACGTGCTTAATATTAGTCCCGCCGGATGTAAGTAAAAAATGCTTTTCGTGAGAGTTATATGTATTTTCTGTGAATTATCAGTCAGTGCAAAAAAGGCCTGCCGAAGCAGGCCTTTCGAAACGATTCTGTTTTGTTTTTTCAGTAACGGAGACCGAAACCGGAACGGTAGTAATTTCCGTCCTCATCACAATAGGCATAGCTGCCGCCGCGGACTTTTTTCAGGAGCGCAGGATCCATGTATCTGTCCTTGTCATATCCGGGCACGTCGTTCGGGCTGACGCAGATTTCTCTCATGACGCCGTCCACCTCTTTTTCGCTGACGGCGATGACCTCAGGACAGGAAACCATCGTCAGGCTCATTTTACCCGTGGGATCGTATCTTCCGGTCATTACATCCATCTGAGCGTTCAGAGCATTGTTCATTGCTACGGGGCTCACCGTGTACTGGAAAAGGAGGGCATCCGTCCAGGGTTCCAGCTTTGTCAGAATCCAGGGACAGGTCACGACACAGGTGCATACGACTTTTCCGCCGTTTCTGTGGATCCTGTCCGCAATATCGTGCAGACGGTCTATTCCCTTCAGGGTATAGACCGGGATCTTTTTTCCGGTCTTCTTCTGACTGCGGTTCACTTCCCTCTCCTCAGCCAGGTCTCCGTCCACGAGATCGATGACCGGCATGCATCTCTGCATGAAGACGATATTACACTGTTTCGGCCATACATGAAGATAGCCGATCTCCGCCTCTTCCGGCGTTCCGACAACGGTATATCCGCGTTCGGAAAGCATTTTTTCCAGTTTTTCCTTCAGGGAGGTCCCGCTTCCCGCCACTCCGGCTCCCATCATCTGCGCCATTGCGGCACCGGCATCCTCTCCTTCGAAGCATTCGACGTAGACTTTTCTGTTTCCGGAAAGAGGAAGCACTCTTCCGTGGTTCTTGGCGAGAACGACTTCCTTTCTGCAGGCAAGAGCCGCAGTCTTCTGAGCCTTTCTGAGATTCTCATTTCTTGCGTCATCCGCCTTCGCGGGATCGAGGTACGGATTATCAACTCTTTTCTGGCGGAACATGGAGAGCAGGCGATTATAGCTGGCCCGGTCAAGATCGGCCTTCGGAAGATACCCTTTTTCGACCGCTTCCACAATGCTGTCCGAATCCGTATTGCCGCCGATGACATCCGTACCCGCCGAAATGCATTTTGCATACCGCTCGGGCACCGACATCTCCTCCAGGCCGTATTTCTGCACCGTGATGATGCCGGAATCGGAATTGACGTAACCGCCGAATCCCATCGTTTCCCTGGCAAGCCCCGTGATCAGTTCCTTCGAATAGGCGGAAGGAACTGCTTCGGTTGAAGTCGGTTTTCCCCGGTAATACTGAGATTTTGACCGTCTGTCTCCGGGAATTCTCGAGTAGTCCGGCATGATGGCCGATGCCTTCATGTCGAAAGCCGCCTGGAACGGCGGAAGATCGTACTTTTCCATGGAGCCTTCCGTCGGATAAATACGGTACTGCCCGATGGGAAGATGAGGTTCGAAGCCGTTTTCGGAGGGACCGTCACCGGGAAAATGTTTTACCGTGACGGCAACGCTTCCTTCTTTCAGACCGTCTTCCCCGCCGTGGTATCCCCGCACCAGTTCCCGTGCGATTGCCGCATTTACTTCCGGTCTTTCACCGTAGGTCCCGCTGTTCCTGGGCCATCTCGGATCCGTGGAAACATCGATCTGAGGTCCGTACATGACATTTTCTCCGGCAGCTGTCATCATCTTCCTGTCATAGTCCGCCATTTCATATACGAGATCTGCATTCCCGTCCCCCAGGACGGCCGCTCCGATTCCCAGGAAATCCGGATATCCGATATTGATGGGGTTGGTGTGAAGCGTATACGGGATCGCCACACCGCCTCTGCAGGCTTCATATTCCAGATACTGTGTCGCGAGGTTGTGGTACCTGGCGGCCATGGAAGCCTCCGCTCTCATGTCGGCGCGGTAAACGCCGCCGCAGACCTTGTCCTGAAGGATGCAGCTGTCATCGATTTTCATTTTCATGCCCGGAAGAATCTGACGGGGTTCCGGTTCCGAAGAATCGAAACGCTTGATGATCCTGGAGGGGATAAAGTTCCCCTTCTCATCCTTTGCTCCCTCTTCCGTCATGGAGACGGGGCTGTTGAACATGCTGTTGAGCGCAAGTCCGGCCTGTTCCTTCAGAGCCAGATGGGACACCATGTCCTTTGCCCTGACCTCATCGGGAAGCCGCCAGTCCTTATACGGATCCAGTTTCCCTGTATTGTCCATATCCTTGAAGTACAGTCCGTCCTTCACGATGACACCGCAGGTCGTCACGCCGATGTCGGGTCCGTTTTCGTTATGGAAGATCACGGGTTCCAGTACAAAATCATTGATGTTCTCCCCATTTTCCAGGATATATGGGGCGGGTATGTATCCGTTTTTCATTTCAAGATCCGGTGCGATGACATTCTTTCTCATTTTTTCCTCCGTATGGTTTCACCAAAAGCTAAAGAGCCTTTCACTTTCCGTCTTTTGTTATTTTTTGCCTGCGTTCTCAGAGATTGGCCTTCTCCATAAGATGGATGAGAAGCCGTATTCCCTGGGCATATGCCCTGACGGAAAGATGTTCATTGACGCCGTGGACGCCGGTGAGAAAATCCTCCGGTTCGGTCATGAAAGGAACGCACCTGAGGCAGGTGTCGCATACGATCTCGTAATTGTGTGCATCTGCACCGGCCACCATCAGAGACGGTATGACGACCACATCCTTGTAGTAATATTCCAAAGCCTCCTTCAGTGCGGCATATCCGTATCCGTCGCTCCTGGCTACCTGAGAGGCCTCTCCCTCCTGCAGATATTCGAACTCCACGTTCTTTTCGGTTACCGCGTTTCTGCAGTGTTCCAGCACCGAAGAAGCGGTCTCTCCCTGGTTTGCACGGATGTTCAGCACGGCATACATGTCCGCCGGCAGGACATTGGGGGCAGAGCTTCCCCCTTCGATCATGGTAGGTGCCACGGTCGTCATTACGAAGGGAAACATGCTCTTTCTTTCGCTGCACCAGGCTGCAATCTTATCGGCGTTGCCCCGGACGTCCTGTACATAGCTTCTGAGCGGTTCCTCTTTGATGTAGGGTGCAAGCGCTTCGTAAGCACCGATGAGCGGGGTCGGAAGCTTTACCGGGAAGGGTGATCTCACGATATCCGCCACAGCGCAGGAAAGATGCCCGAGAGAAGTACCGCCGAACGGTCTTGCGGAATGTCCGCCGTTTCCGTGCACTGTCACCTTCAGATCGGCATAACCTTTTTCCATGAGGACGATCGATGTGATATAAACGTCTTCCGCGCCGTACTGCGTGCCGGGTTCGATCTTTCCGCCGCCTTCATCCAGGACGAATTCCAGAGTGACGCCCCGTCTTTTCAGTTCTTCGGCCACGGCCCTGGCTCCGGTATTGAGCGTTTCCTCATCCTCACCGTACGCAAAATAGGCAGTCCTTCTGAAAGTTTTCCCATGAGCGAGAAGATATTCCGCCGCTTCCATTTCTCCGAACATCTGGTCCTTGACATCCAGAGTTCCTCTGCCCCAGATGATGCCGTCCTCGATATCGCCGTCGAAAGCGCCGTGCTTCCACTGGCTTTCGGTGCCTTTCACAACAGGGACCACATCCTGATGCGCCATGTACAGACAGGGTCTCAGGGACGGATCCGTTCCCTTCAGGGTGATGAGAACGGAATGCCCGATCTCTTCGAAGGAGGCGGCCTTCATCAAATTCGGGAAACTTTTCTTCATCAGTTCATGAAGCTTGTCGAATTCCCCGAAATCGGTCTTCGTCTTATCGGAATAATTGATGGTTCTGCATTTAATCGCGGAAGAAAGGCGCGCTGCGGCTCCGGAGACATCCAGATCCGGATACTCCTCTTCTCTTCTGAAAAACTCATAAACGTTCTTGTTCATGTTATCCCCTTAAAAGAGATGCCGGCGGGAGATCCGCCGGCATCTTCTGTCGCTGTTTCAGTTTGTTGCGGCCGAATCTGTGGTCGTTTCCACTTCCTTGCCGTTGCCGTCATTGGTGTAGAGCGAATGGCTGCATACATTGTCCGGCATGTTGTCCGTTGTGTAATATCCGGTCCTCGTGTTGGTGCATGCACCGGAAGCAAGGTCTCCGGAAGCCATGCAGAAGGAAGCCGCCACGATATCCCCGTTGCTCGGGAAATCCTTGTACTCCAGGTCCGCACAGATCTCGTCCATGATGGCCTTCCATGCAAGCTGGATATCGAAGTGATAGCGGTAGGTCATCCACTTGTTCTCGTCATAGCCCATCCAACCGCCGATGCAGTAGTACGGGTTGAGACCGATGAACCAGAAGTCGTTGTCCTCGGAAGAAGTTCCGGACTTTGCTGCGATCGGGAACTGTCCGCCTCTTGCAGTGGTACCTGTTCCTTCGGAAACAACGCCGCGGAGCATGTAGTTCATGATCTCCGCCGTTTCCACGGAAACCGCCTGGGTCACGGTGATGTACTGGGTCTTGTCGAGGATGACGTCGCCGCTGGCATCCGTGATCGTGGTGTAGAAATGAGGTTCGATGTATTCGCCGTCATTTCCGAAAATACAGTAGGCGGCGGTCATCTCAAGAACGGTAACGCCGTCCGCAAGAGCACCGAGTCCGAGAGACAGCGTCCTGTCGGTGACGACCTGTCCCGTCCACTGGCTGACTCTGGAATCCACAAGATGTTCAAATCCGAGAGAGGCCGTCAGGAAGTCAAATGCGAAATCGTATCCGACCAGGTTGAGCACGTGGATGGCGACGGTATTGAGAGAAGCGGCAACCGCTTTGTAGACCGTCACAGGCGTTCCGTAGGTTCCGTCGTAGTTTTTCGGCCACGCCGTTCCGTTGATCTCCTCGCTGGCCGTATCGGGGAACAGCGTGGAATAGTTGATCTTCTTAAGTTCGATGCCCGGAGCATAATCCGCAAGAGGCTTCATGGAGGATCCGGTCTGTCGCAGGGCCTGCGTCGCTCGGTTGAAAGAACGGCTGGTCGTCTTTTCTCCCAGTCCTCCGAACAGTCCCTTGACCTCGCCGTTGTAGTCCATGACGACCATGCCGGCCTCGATCTGGTTGTCGAGGAGGTTTCCTTCGGAGTCATATTCCCTTTCGGGCCACATGTCCGGATCTTCCGCCACGGTCTCGCATGCTTCCTGGACATCGGGATCGATGGTCAGGTAAATCGTGAGTCCGCCCTCGTAGAGAAGGTCATAGGCTTCACTCTCGGAAAGTCCCTTGTACTCCTGAAGATCGTCCAGCACTTCTTCAATGGCTGCATCGGTGAAGTAGCTGTAGACGTCGTTTGAAGATACGTTCACCGTATTGGCTTCGTCGAAGGTCATGGCGTAGCTGGCGTCATAGGCTTCCTGATACTCTTCGTCGGTCAGATAGCCGAGATCGTGCATTTCATAAAGAATGTAGTTTCTCTGGGTCCTGTTCTCATCCGGATACAGGTAGGGGTTATAGGCCGTAGGATATTTGGTGATGCAGATGATGGAGCAGCACTCTTCGACCGTCAGCTCGGAAGTGGTCTTGCCGAAATAATAGTTGGCTGCAGCCTCGATGCCAGCGACCTGTCCGGAAAGTCGGAAGGTGTTGAGGTACGTCTCCAGGATCTGTTCCTTGGAATAGTTCTTCTCCATCTCGAGAGCTCTGTAGATCTCTCTCACCTTTCGGAGGATGCCGGAAAGTCCGCTGACCTGTTTCTCGTCGGTAATATTCTTGATCAGCTGCTGGGTGATGGTGGAACCGCCCTGCGTACTGGACATATGGAAAATCTCGTTGAGGAAAGCATAGAAGGTTCTATTCCAGCTGACACCGTTATGATTCCAGAAATCATGGTCCTCGGATGCGACAATGGCATCGATCAGGCACTGGGGCATGTCGTCATAGTCGACCCAGACACGGTTCTCACCGCTGTAGAGTCTCTGATACTCGTACCACTCGTTCGTCTCGTCGTCATAGGCCATCAGTCGTGTGGCATAGCTGAGTTTGATCTGAGTAATATCGAGGATCTTGTTGTCGTCCTTTGTGACATCGGCGATGTAAAGGCTAAGTCCGATGACAAGCGTGCATCCCGCAA
>R06__coassemble_643_pt1 | contig 12568 bp, 9 predicted proteins | sample R06__metabat2_low_PE_050 | metagenome-assembled genome bin R06 | reverse complement strand
CTGCAATACGGCGCATTATTTTCTTCCGCAGCTTCAGAAACTGACGGATATTCCCTTCATCAGCCTGATCGAGACGACGGCAAAGGCCTGTGCGGAAAAATTCCCGGGAAAGAAGGCTGCCGTTCTGGCAACCTCCGGCACCCTGAAGACCGGCGTGTACAGCGATGTTCTGGACAAATACGGCATCTCATACATCATCCCGGATGAAGAGGAACAGAAGATCCTGATGTATCTCATCTATGACGTCGTCAAAGCATCGAAATCGGTGCCGCCGGAAAGAGAAAAATGGGAAAAACTCCTGGCAGGCCTGAAGAAAAAGGGTGCCGACTATTTCATCCTGGGCTGCACCGAACTTCCCATTGTCGCCAGTTTCATCAAGACCGGCTATGCTTTTGTCGATCCCACGACCGAAATGGCAGAAGCGGCAATCCGGTTCTGCGGACACGAGATCGCCGATACCGAGATTGTTCCCTGAATATCAGAAAATGTCCTTCTTCCGCGGAAGAGGGACATTTTTCATGTCTTAGGTTGCTTGAAGCTAACACTCTTCCGGGGGTATACTTTAAAAGGTTAGCTTTTGCTAACGAAAAATATTTAAAGGGTGCGGCGGATGGCTGAAAATCAGAAGGAATACAGGGAATGGGAAAAGGAAAAGAAACTTATTCCCATCATGATAAAAATGTACTGCCACGGAGTCCACGGGACTTCGGGAGACGAAGTTTGTCCCGAGTGCAGGGAACTCACGGAATATGCGCTTTTCCGGCTGGAAAAGTGCCCGTTTAAAAAGAACAAGAAGTTCTGCAATTTCTGCAGGATCCACTGCTATAAGCCCGACATGAAGGAAAAGATCAGAAAGGTCATGAAATACTCCGGACCGAGGATGATGTTCGTCGATCCCGTATTCGCTTTTTCCCATGTCATTCAGCTGATCCAGTATAAGAGAAAAATGAAAAATCAGGAGAAAAAGGATGCTTGACAAAGGACTTCTGAAGCTGCTCGGCGGCAATATGAAATATGTGATCCGGACGATGATCGTCATGCTGTTCGGCATGTTTTCCAATATCGGCGTTTCGGCCTGCATCGTATGGACAGTGTACATCACGGTGGAAAAGGGAGGTGTGTCTTCCTATCTTTATCCCGCCGCAGTTGCTGCGCTGTGCCTTGCGGTGAGATACATCTGCACCAGGGTATCTGCGGATCTGAAAAATACGATCGGCAGCGAAGCCAAAAAGGACCTCAGAAAGAAAACCTATGACAAGATCCTTTCTCTCGGCGTCAGGGGCGTAGACGGCATGAGCATGGCCGGACTTACCCAGGTGACATGGAGGGCATCGAACAGCTGGACCTGTATTTTTCCACCTATCTGCCGCAGTTCTTCTATTCCATGGCGGCACCTTTTATCCTTTTCTTCATCTGCCTGTTTATTCAGTGGAAGGCGGCACTGGTTCTTCTGTGCTGTGTGCCTCTGATCCCGATGGCCATTGTCGCAGTCAGCAAATGGGCAAAGAAGATTTTTGCCAAATACTGGGACAAGTACACCTCGATGGGAGATACGTTCCTCGACAGCGTACAGGGTCTGACGGAACTTAAAATCTACAAAGCGGATGTAAGACAGCATGAGTACATCAACAAAAGTGCGGAAGAGTTCCGCGAGATCACGATGAAGGTGCTGGTCATGCAGCTTTCCTCGATTACCATCATGGACCTCGTTGCCTTCGGCGGCTCCGGTCTCGGCATCGCCGCGGCAATTGCGGGTATATCCGGAGCGGTGGATACGGCCGGTATCATGAAAGCACTTTTCATGGTCCTTGTGGCAGTCGAATTTTTCCTGCCGCTCAGAGCGCTCGGAACTGCCTTCCATGTAGCTATGAACGGTGCAACGGCCGGCAAAAAGATCCTGACAATCCTCGGAATGCCCGATCCTGTCTGGGGAGAGAAAGAGGTAACGGAGACCGGAATCGAATTCAAAAATGTTTCCTTCAGCTATGACGGAGAAAGAAAGATCCTCCGGAATGTTACGGCGGAATTCCCCGAAAACAGCATGACCGCCATCGTAGGCGAATCCGGCTGCGGAAAATCCACCATGGTGAGTCTGATCACAGGCTCCATAGTACCGGAACAGGGCGAGGTTCTGCTGGGCGGGGAAAAGATCACCGGATATTCCGAAAAGGGCCTTTTTGAAAACCTTGCGGTCGTCAGTACGAACTCCTACATATTCAATGATACGGTATTCAATAACTTCAGGCTGGCCAATGAGAACATCACGGAAGAGAAGGCCTGGGATTATCTCAGAGAGGTCAATCTGGAAGCGTTTGTCAGAGAGAACGGCGGACTTCAGAAGGTGATCTCGGAGGACGGCTCCAATATCTCAGGAGGTCAGAAACAGAGACTGGTCCTTGCCGTTAATCTTGCGGCAGACAAAAAGATATACATTCTCGATGAGGCAACCAGCAATATCGATGCCGAATCGGAGAAAATCATCATGAACCGGATAAAGGAGCTGGCTGAAACCAGAACGGTAATCGTCATTTCCCACCGTCTTGCCAATGTGGTTCCCGCTTCCAGGATCTATTACATGGAAAACGGACAGATTGCCGAATACGGTACCCATGAGGAACTCATGGGCAGGAACGGCGGATATGCCCATCTGTTCCGCACACAGAAACAGCTCGAAGAAGGATACATGGAGGTGGAAGCATGAACGCCAAAGGTGAAAGAAGAAGCGGCATCGTCATCATGGCGAGACTCATCAGCCTCATCGGCAACTTTGCCTGGATTCTCTTTGCGGCAATCATCAACGGATGTCTCGGCTTCCTGTGTTCCATGGGTGTCACCGTGATGGGCGCGGTAGGAATTGCCAAGGCACTCGGTGAAAACATCCCGCTTTCCTACGGTGCCATCATCGCACTGTGCATCGGATGCGGTGTTCTCAGGGGAGGACTCCGTTATTTCGAACAGTATTCCAACCATTACATCGCCTTCCGGCTTCTTGCTATTCTCAGAGATAAGGTCTTCGGCGTACTGCGTGTGCTGTGCCCTGCCAAGCTAGAGAGCAGACAGAAGGGCAGCATCATTGCCATGATCACTTCGGATATCGAAACGCTGGAAGTCTTCTATGCCCATACGCTTTCCCCCGTCTGCATTGCCGTGATTGTTTCGACGGCAGTGCTCCTGTTTGTCGGACTGAATGTGAGCTGGTATCTTTCTCTGACTGCGCTTCTGGGTTACCTGTTCATCGGCATCGTGATTCCTGCTTATTCCTCGAAAGTACTGAAAGAGTCCGGCGTCCGGTACAGGGCGGAGTTTTCCTCCTTCAATGCCTATTTTCTTGACAGCATCAAGGGTATAAAGGACATAGTTTTCAACAACGGTCAGAAAAAGCGTGAAGAAGAGGTCATGGAGCGCAGCGACAGACTGATCAGGGAAACAACTTCCATGAAGCGGGACACTGCCCGTGCTTCCGCATTGACGGAACTCTCCGTATCGCTTTGCATCATCCTGACACTCTGTGTTGGAATCCTCCTCGTAAATAAAGGAGATATTACGATCGGCAGGATGGTCATCGGCGCCGTCAGTATCTTCTCCTCTTTCGGCCCGGTCATTGCGGTATCCGCACTTCCGGGAAATCTGACTCAGACTTTTGCAAGCGGCGACAGAGTGATCGATCTTCTGGATGAAGAGCCTGCGGTAAAACCGGTGGAAAACGGTGAAAACATCAGCTATGAAAAACTGAATGTTAAGGATCTGTCCTTCGGCTATGACAACAGAAAGGTCCTGAATGACATCTGTATGCATGCCTCGAAGGGTGAGATCGTCGGAATCATTGGTGAGTCCGGTTGCGGAAAATCCACTTTCCTCAAACTTCTCCTTCGTTTCTGGAAGAAAAATTCCGGGGCGCTCGACTACAACGGCACGGATATTGAAAACATCAATACCGATAGTCTTCTCGATAATGTGACGATGGTATCCCAGTCCACCTATCTTTTTGACATGACCATAGCAGATAACCTCAGGATCGCCAAAGCAGATGCTTTTCAGCAGGAAATGGAAGAAGCCTGCAGACAGGCATCTGTAGACGAATTCATCCGTTCACTGCCCCAGGGATATGAAACCAGGGTGGGTGCTCTTGGAGACAGACTGTCCACCGGGGAAAAACAGAGAATCGGTCTTGCACGTGCTTTCTTGAAAGGCAGCCAGCTGATCCTCCTGGATGAACCTACCAGCAATGTGGACTCCATCAACGAAGGAATCATTCTGAAGGCGCTCAGAGAACAGAAAAACAGGAAAAGCATCATTCTTATTTCCCACAGAGAATCAACGATGGCAATTGCCGACAGGGTCTACAGGATTTCTGACGGGGTCATGAGTGAGATAGAAAAGGAGTGACAAAAAGCATAAATTTTAAACGAACGATTGTCGTAATCGGTCATTTCGATATAAGGACGTATAATTACACCGGATATGATCATACGAACTTATGTTTTTATGGATTAGAAAGGGAAATATGAAAAGCCTGCTAATACGTGATACGACGAAAGAGGAAAGAAGAGAAATCGTCCGTAAAGGTCTTTCGGACTGCGGAGAAGAATGTGAATTCTGCAGCGGATGTGACAGTAAGGGGGGCGGAGACGTCGATGCCTTTTTTGAACCTTACATCAAGGGTGAAATGGAACTGAAAGATCTGAATTTCAGATACCGCCCAAGCTGCGGAACGGTTCACTGATATAGATTAATGGGATCTGCTTAGGCAGATCCCATTTTCAGATGAACGGTAGGACAAAAAATGGTAGAATATCAGTTACACTTATTGAAAGGAGAAAAAACATGAAAGCTCTTCTGATTGCGGAAAAAGCAAGCCTCATGCGTGCGGTCCAGACTGCCGTAAAAGAATACGGTTTTAAGGACCAGATCGATTTTTTCTCCCTTCACGGTCATATCATGGCACTCATGGATCCGGGAGAATACCGGGAAGATTGGCAGAAATGGTCAATGGATACCATACCCATGATCCCGGAACGGTTTACCTATAAGGTGGCGGATAAGAAACTGTATTCGGGACTCATGTCCCTGCTGCAGAACGGGAAGTACGATTATCTGATCAACTGCTGTGACCCCGACAGGGAAGGGCAGCATATCTTCTACAGCATATATGACTCCGCCGGGCTTACGCTTCCGGTCAAGAGAATGTGGCACAATGACCTGAGCGAGAAGGAACTGATCCGGGCACTGAACGAGATGCCTGACGATCTTCACGAAAGAAAACTGGTGTCCCTGAAGGATGCCTCAAAACTGAGGGCACAGATGGACTGGCTGGTCGGAATGAACGCCAGCAGGATCGTCTCTCTGAAAAGAAAAAGTGTCACCAGGATCGGAAGAGTGGTCACTCCTACCTTCCGTATCCTTGCCGACAGGGAACTTGCCATCCGCAATTTTGACGCCTCCACCTCTTACGGAATCGATGCCAGATATAAAGAAGGCTTCTCCGCAAAATACGTTGCAAAGAACGAGGAAGGGAAACTGGAAACGGTTTCCTTTAAAACGGAGGAAGAGTGCAGGAAAAGAATCGATACGCTTCCCCAGGAAGGTAAAGTTGTATCTGCGGAGTCCAAAAAGTATACGGAAAATCCGCCTCAGCTTCCTTCACTTGCCGACATTCAGGCAGAGGCTAACAAGGCTTTCGGATACACGCTGGACAGGACCCTCGAAATCATACAGAGTCTTTATGAGAAAAAACTGGTTTCCTATCCGAGAACCGACTGCTGTTACGTGACGGAAGAAATTGCGAAGCAGTTTCCGAAGATCCTTTCCGCATTCAGGCCGACGAAAAGTCTTGGCCCCTATATCGAAAAGATCACGGAAGCCGATATCCGTGCAACGCAGAAAAACAGAAATTACGTGAATGATGCGAAGGTCACCGCGCACTATGCGCTCATTCCCACGGGTAATCTGAAATCCTCTTTTACGGAAGATGAGAAAAAGATTTTCGAGATGATCTGCAAGCGATTTACGGCGATCTTCCTGAAACCCAATGTCGTCAAGCGGACCAAGGTTCTGATTGACGAAGGCGGAGAACTGTTTCAGGCAAACGGCAGCGTAGTTCTGGAAAAAGGATATAAGGAACTGCTCGGTTCAGAGAAAAAAGACGAAGTCCTTCCGGAACTGACCGAAGGACAGACAGTTCATGTTGAGGAATATCAGTGCACGGAGCACACAACGAAGGCACCAAACCGCTTTACTGACGCGACGCTCCTCAATGCGATGATCAATGCGGCCAATTATGTTGAAGACAAGGAACTCTCCGAAATCCTGAAGGGAGACCAGAAGGTCAAGGATACCGGCGGAATCGGAACACCTGCCACGAGAGCTGCTATCGTCGAAAAGATCGTTCAGCCGATCACCAATAAGGACGGCTTTACTTATAATCTTGCCTACCGTAAAAATAAGGCTTTCTATGTCACTGATGAGGGACTGGATCTCATGGATTCTCTCAGGTCTTTCGACATCTCTTCGCCCGAACTCACTGCAGTCTGGGAGATGAAACTCCGCGAACTGGAGGAGGGAAGTCTCACTGTGGGGAAACTTGTCAGGGATATGGACGATTACACCGTCAGGCTGTCGGACCAGATCCGGAATGCCGAATTCTCCAGAGTGAGCGGTACCTACCTGAAGGTGAAATGTCCCATCTGCGGCGGGCGTATGAAGTCCCTCAGCAACTATTATATCTGCGAACACCATAAAAAGGAAAATGGATGCCCCTTTGTGATACCGAAGGAACTGAACGGCGCACAGATCAAGGATAAGATGGTGGAAGATATCTGCGAAGGCGGTACCAGCAAGGCGGTGAAAATGAAGTCCAGAAAAACAGGAAAGGACTTCTACGCCGGAATGCATTTCAATCCGGAAACAAAAAAGGTCGAATTCGTGTTTGAGGACGGACATGAGACAAAATACAAATGTCCCGTCTGCGGAAAACTTCTGAAAAAGAAAAACGGATCCTTCAGTGATTATCTTTTCTGCCCTGGAAACGATTTTCGGCTTTCCTATATCATCGCCAAAAGAAAGCTTAAGGAAGCGGAGATGAAGGAACTCCTGAATAAGGGAGAAATTAAGCTGGACGGATTTGTCAGCAAAAAAGGAACGGAATTTTCATCCAAGCTGATAATTAAGGAAGGAAAAGTACAGTTCTGCTTTGATACGGAAAGGTCATCCGAAGAACTGGTACTTCCGTCGGATATGGCTCCCGGAAATCCTGAAAACAGCTGAATCGTGCAAAACTGTATGCACAGGACAGTTTTTGATATCTGTATATTGTGATAGAATATTTATAACTTTATGAATTCGAGGAAAATCACATGGGTTCCATTCTTCTCACCGGCGGCGCCGGATTTATCGGTTCTCATACCGCTGTCGAACTGATTGCGGAAGGTTATGACGTCATTATCGCAGACAATTTCAGCAACTCCGATCCTTCTGTCATAGACAGAATCGGTATCATCAGCGGGAAAACACCCAGATACTATAATATTGATGTTTCTGATAAGGAGAAACTGGAAAAAGTATTTTCCGAGAACAGCATCAATGCTGTCATTCATTTTGCCGGATATAAAGCAGTGGGCGAATCTGTGGCCAAGCCTCTGATGTATTACAGAAATAACCTCGATACCACTCTTACACTTCTCGAAGTCATGAAGGAATATGACTGCAGAACGATCGTATTCAGTTCTTCCGCTACAGTCTATGGTGCCGAAAATCCGGCGCCTTATGATGAAAACATGAAGACGGGTTCCTGCACGAATCCTTACGGAACAACCAAGGCCATGATTGAGCAGATCCTGCAGGATACTGCAAAGGCAACGGAGGGCTTCAATGCGGTTCTGCTCCGCTATTTTAACCCCATCGGAGCACATGCATCGGGTCTTATCGGAGAGAAGCCCAACGGCATTCCCAATAACCTGATGCCGTATATTACTCAGGTCGCAGTAGGGCAGAGAGATCATCTCAATGTTTTCGGAAACGATTATGATACCCATGACGGTACCGGTGTCCGGGATTATATCCATGTTGTCGATCTTGCAATAGGTCATGTCAAGGCCATCCGCTGGGCGGAAGCCAACAGGCCGGAAGGAAAAGGAAGAGCGGAAATCTTCAACCTTGGTACCGGAATCGGATATTCGGTCCTTGACGTGGTAAATGCCTTTGAAAAGGCAAATGGTGTCAGGATTCCCTATGTGATCGCACTGAGAAGAGCCGGAGATCTAGCTACCTGCTATGCCAATGCGGAGAAAGCGGAAAAGATTCTCGGATGGAAGGCGGAACGCGGAATCGAAGATATGTGCCGTGATTCCTGGAGATGGCAGCAGTATATAAGCGGAAAACAGAGCTGAATTCGGTATTTCACAAAACAACAAAAGGACACGGTCCCTGTTGAAAGGGAACCGTGTCCTTTTGTTGTTGAACGATAATAATCAGAGAAGGATGATATTCCTCTTTTGGCATTCGAGAATGGTCTGCTCGTCCCAGAGAGAGGCCTGTACTTCTCCGATATGTGCTTTTTCAAGCAGGAGCATGCACAGTCTGGACTGGCCGATGCCTCCGCCAATGGTCAGAGGAAGTTCATTGTTGAGGAGCATTTTGTGGAAGGGAAGTTCTGCTCTCTCTTCGCAGTCTGCCAGCTTGAGCTGTCTTGCAAGAGATTCAGCATTGACTCGGATTCCCATGCTGCTGATTTCCATGGCACATTTGAGAGGCTCGTGCCAGAAGAGAAGGTCACCGTTAAGATCCCAGTCATCATAGTCGGGTGCTCTCCCGTCATGCTTTTTGCCGCTCTTCAGAAGACCGCCAATCTGCTTGATGAAAACAGTCCGGTATTTCTCTGTGATTTTGTTTTCTCTTTCCTTGGGAGAAAGTTTGGGATACATGTCCTCCAGTTCCTGGGAAGTGATGAAATAGACATCTCTGGAAAGCTCAGCACTGAGTACCGGGAATTCCCATTTGAGTTCATCCAGTGTGCCGCAGATAGCACTGACGATACGGCGGACGGTATCTTCCAGGAAAGCGTCATTTCTCATGTCCTGATCGATGACTTTTTCCCAGTCCCACTGGTCCACATAGATGGAATGCAGATTATCCAGTTCTTCATCCCTGCGGATGGCGTTCATATCGGTAAGAAGACCATTTCCGACAAAGAAACCGTATTTATGAAGAGCAAGTCTCTTCCACTTTGCAAGGGAATGAACGACGGCACCGTCTTTTCCGACAGCGGGGATATCGAAGGAAACAGCTCTTTCAACGCCGTTCAGGTCATCGTTGAGACCGGTGGACGGATCTACAAAGAGGGGAGCAGTAACTCTTTTCAGATGAAGTGCGGAGCAGATCTTGACCATGAAGATGCTTTTGATCTCTCCGATGGCTTTTTGCGTGTCATAGAGTCCTAGTTTGGACTCGTAGTTTTCAGGATAGGTATACATTGCTAATTTCCATGCTTTCTATAAATTGGTGCAATTCTACCTTAAAATGAAACAAATGTACAGAAAAAAACGTATTACAAATATTTGCATATGGAGTGAGAGTGAAAAATCTGATATTATAAACGTAATTATATAAGGAGAAGTACGTTTATGATTAAAATCGGCGTTATGGGCTACGGAACCATCGGCTCCGGAGTCGTCAGGGTTATTGAAGATAATAATGAGGTCATTTCCGCAAGGATCGGAGATTCCATTGAAGTAAAATCAGTTCTGGATATCCGCGAATTCGAGGGAAATCCCATTCACGATAAGATCGTCCATGATTACAAGCAGCTTGCAGCAGATCCGGAGATCTCCATTGTTGTAGAGACAATGGGCGGTGTAGAACCGGCATTCACATTCACAAAGGCTATGCTAGAAGCAGGCAAGTCGGTTGTTACTTCCAATAAGGCAGTTGTTGCTGCAAAGGGACCGGAGATCTTCCAGATTGCAAAGGCAAACAATGTCAGCTATCTTTTTGAAGCATCTGTCGGCGGTGGAATCCCGATCATCAGAAGTATCGAGGAAGCACTTACAGCCGATGTCATCGAAGAAATCTCAGGTATTCTCAACGGAACGACAAACTACATTCTTACCAAGATGACGATGAACGGAATGGAGTATGCCGATGCGCTTAAGGAAGCACAGGATCTCGGATACGCTGAGAAACCGGATCCTATTCAAGATGTCGGCGGTTTCGATCCGGCCAGAAAGATTTCCATTCTCACTTCTCTTGTGAGCGGCAGGAAGGTCGATTACGAGAAAGTATATACCGAAGGAATCACAAAGATCTCTGCTGCGGATATAAAATATGCCGAGGCAATGGGAAAAAGAGTAAAGCTTCTCGCTTCCAGCTATCTTATTGATGGAAGCTATGTCGTGATGGTCGCACCGTTCCTGGTGCCTTCGGATCATGCCCTTTATCAGGTCAGCAATGCAATGAATGCGGTGTTTGTTAAGGGCAATATGCTTGGCGATGCCATGTTCTATGGAGCCGGCGCAGGATCCCTGCCTACTGCAAGTGCTGTTGTAGGTGATGTGGTTGAAATTGCGAAAAATGCCGGCAGACGCATAGACATGTCCTGGAGCGGCGAAGAACTGAAACTCCGTGATTACACAGAGATGGAGAACAGATTCTTTGTAAGAACAATAGCTTCCAAGGCGAAAATTGAGACTGTTTTTGGCAAGGTGGAATATATTTCTGTAAAGGATGTGGAGAATGAAACTGCTTTCGTTACGGAAAAAATGAAAGAGGCAGATTTTATAACGAAAAAAGCAGTGCTTGGTGATAACACATCTGCTATCAGAATCAAATAAGGTCATTTGATGTTGCCTCAATGTACTATTTCGGCGGACAACGGAAGTGATACGAGGCGTCACAATTTTTAGCAGCAAAATCTTATCGCAGAACCTTGGATGAGGAAAGTGTCTTTTGGGGAAAATGAGTGCATTGATTCCTTTTATAGAGATGCTGCTTCAAAACGCCAGAAACTGAGTAAATATATGAAACCAGCATCCAGGTCAATAGAACCGGGGTGCTGGTTTTTGATATGTGCTGTTGCATAATAACGTACCCTTTACTTGACGTAATACCATTAGACAATATACTGAAATAAAGAAAAGGTGGATGTTTTGGCTGTCTTTGGGGGATACAATGAAAAATAAATTATCGTACAGATACGGAAAATTTGTGGTACTTCTGCTTGTGATATCTGCATTTCTTATAGAAAATTGGAGTATTGCATTCGCAGAAACAACTACGACAACAGTTGGATTAGCCGTCAGGTACCTCCAGACAGATGCAAGAACGGAAGAACAGTTGATTAATCAGTTCCGCCAGAGTGAAGATGCCTGGTATTGGAACAGCTGCAATACGGAAAAGGTCATCTGTTCCGGACTTGGCACGCTTACATGGGATTATGAACTAGAAAAAATATGTATGCAGCGTGCGGCGGAACTTGCTGTCAGTTATGGACATGACAGGCCTGATGGTGAAAGCTGTTTTACGGCTTATGATGAGCTGGGGTATTATGCAGGATATTGCGGCGAAAATATTGCTGCCGGATATGGCTTTTATTCTACAACTGCGGAAGTATTTAGAGCATGGAGGGAGGACGATTGTAATTATTCCGGACAGGGACATCGGCGCAATATGCTGAACAGTAATTATACCCGTTTTGCATGTGCCGGCGTCTACTATAACGGGGTCTATTACTGGGTGCAGGAATTTTCTGACAGTACCGCTGTGAATACTGCTTCTCCTGCAAACGATTCTGAAACATATATGCAGGTCACTGTTTTGACCGCAGATATTTCCACACAAATAAACACGGATCTGGAAACGGTGAAGATCTCTGCCAGGGAGAAAACGTCGCTTCCTCAGCTGACGTTTGCCATTAAGCTGCCGAACTCATGGCCTCAGAACTCATGGACGGACTATGACTGGAATTCCGTAGATATGGAATATTCGTTTGAAATTACAGATACTTCAATAGCTTCGATAGAGGATGGAATGATTTGCGGACTGAAACCGGGATCTTCTGTACTCAGAATTACTGCGCCGAACGCAGAAAAAGATATTGTCATTACGGTCTCGGAGGCTGAAATTAATGAAAAGGATACGACTTCGCAAAATATGGGCGGAATCGCTCAATATGATTCGGATGGCGTATGGCGTTATTATTCCAATAATGCCGTGGATTATTCCTTTAATGGCTTTGCTGGGATATACGGCACTCAGTGGCTGTTCCAGAATGGCGCTCTGAACTTCAATTACACCGGCTTCTATTATGACGGAGCACAGTGGTGGAAAGTCTCCGGCGGAAGACAGGATTCTTCCTATACTGGCCTTGCCTATGATGCAAACATGGGCTGGTGGTATGTAAACAACGGAGTGATCGACTTCAATTACTACGGACTTGCCTATGACCAGAACCTGCAGGACATGATGGGCAACGGCTGGTGGTATGTATATGGCGGACAGCTGGATTTCGGATATTACGGACTGGGATATCATGAATCGATCGGCTGGTGGAAAGTGACAGGCGGACAGCTGGATGCAA
>R06__coassemble_642_pt1 | contig 12570 bp, 15 predicted proteins | sample R06__metabat2_low_PE_050 | metagenome-assembled genome bin R06 | reverse complement strand
GTTCTTTTCTGTTTTTTGCCTTGGAGACGCCGACAGAAGAACCTGCATTTGCGGGCTTGACGAACATGGGATATCCGAGATCCTTTTCGCAGGAGTCTGCAAAGGTTTCGAAATTCTTACGTTCTTCCTTGATCATGTATTTCCATTCTGCCCTGCGTATTCCGCCGTGGTCCAGCAGCATGTTGGTAACTGCCTTGTCCATACAGATGCCGGAAGCAAGAAGCCCGCATCCGACGAAGGGAATACCGGCAATCTGCAGGAGGCCCTGCATGGCGCCGTCTTCACCGTTTTTGCCGTGAAGCACCGGGAACACGACATCGATCTTTATATTTTCGGAAGTTCCGTCCGGATTGAACTGCACGAACCCGTGTACTCCTCTGTCGGGGGAAATAATGCAGGGCCTGCAGGAAGAGGACTCAGACCATTTGCCGTTGGCAATGAGGTCCACATCGCCTTCATAGCGCAGCCATCTGCCGTCCTTTGTGATGCCTACGGTGACAAGTTCATATTTATCTTCTGGAACGTTAGGAATTATTGATGCGGCGCTGAGGCAAGAGACCTCATGTTCGCTTGATACGCCGCCGAACAATATGCCTACTGTAATTTTGCTCATATTCATTCCTCCGTTTATATTTGTTGTGCATGGATAATTAATAATACCACATCACCGGAATGATTACTATTACTATTAAATGGGAAATGTGCTATGATTGATATGCTTCCGGATCGGAAAAAACCGAACGGAACAGGGCTTTTTCCCTTGACACACTGCATATGAGATGGTATCCTAAGTGTACCTCTTTTAGCAGGTTATTTTTTTGTGTGCTATTTTTACACAAAATGCTAGGAGGGAGGCCACCGCTTAAGCGGTAAATCAAATGGAGGTGCCGATAAATGAGAGTTAAGATCACGCTGGCATGTACAGAGTGCAAGCAGCGCAACTACGACACGATGAAGAACAAGAAAAACAATCCTGATCGTATCGAGCTGATGAAGTATTGCCGTTTCTGCCGCAAGCATACACTCCACAGAGAAACAAAGTAAGGAGTAGATAAGCATGGCAGAGAAGACTGAAAAAAAGACCAACAAGAAACCCAACGTTTTCCAGCGTCTTGTAAAGTACTTCAAGGACGCCAAGGGCGAGTTCAAGAAGATCGTCTGGCCGAGCAGCAAGCAGGTATGGAACAACGCAGCCGTTGTCCTCATCATGGTTGTTGTCTTTGCTTTGGCAACATGGGGCGTCGATATCCTGTTCTCCTTCATCCGTGACCTGATTTTGAATTTGTTCTGATTCAGGAGGGTTAAATGAGCGACAGCGCCAAGTGGTATGTAGTTCATACCTATTCGGGCTATGAGAACAAGGTTGCAGCGAACATAGAAAAGCTTGTTGAAAACAGAAAACTTCAGGATTTGATCCAGGAAGTCAAGATCCCGACAGAGCATGTCGTTGAAATCAGTGAGAACAAGCGCAAGGAATATGATCGCAAATTGTTCCCCAGCTATGTACTTATCAAGATGATCATCACCGATGAAACATGGTACATGATCCGCAACACGAATGGTGTCACGGGTTTCGTCGGAACAACAACCAAGCCTGCTCCGCTTACGCAGGAAGAGGTTGACAAGCTCGGAGTCGAAAAGTCCGAGGTTGAAGTCAAGTATGAAGTAGGCGACCGCGTCCGTGTCAACGGAGGCGATTTCGATGGATTTGTCGGAACAGTGGAAACCATTGACACAGCAAAGCAGCGTGTCAAGGTCAAGGTTTCAATGTTCGGCCGCGAATCCATAGCAGAGATGGACCTTTCAATGGTCGCACCTCTTTAACAAGTATAGAGGCCGTTAACGGCTTTTAGAGGGGATATCACAGATGTTCCCGTGGGAGGACGCAAATTTTTCAGGCGTTCGACTAACCACACAACGGAGGTTTTAAAATGGCAAAGAAAATCGACAGCCTTATCAAGCTTCAGATTGCAGCCGGACAGGCTACTCCTGCTCCCCCTGTAGGACCTGCACTTGGTTCACACGGCGTCAACATCGTTGCATTCACAAAGGAATTCAACGACAGAACAAGAGCCCAGATGGGCACAATTATTCCTGTAGTCATCACCGTCTATCAGGATCACAGCTTCACATTCATCACAAAGACTCCTCCTGCACCTGTTCTTATCAGAAAAGAGTGCAACATCGAGAAGGGTTCAGGAAAGCCCAATACAGAAAAGGTTGCTACAATCTCCAAGGAATCTCTCCGTAAGATTGCAGAGACAAAGATGCCTGACCTTAACGCAGCAAACATTGATACAGCCATGAGCATGATCGCTGGAACATGCCGCAGCATGGGTGTTCTCGTCGAAGGAGGCAACAAATAATGAAGCACGGAAAGAAATATACAGAGAGCGCAAAGCTCGTTGAGCGTTCCAAGCTCTATGATACAGCTGAAGCTCTTCAGATTGTCTGCGACACTGCAAAAGCAAAGTTCGACGAGACAATAGAGATCCACATCCGTCTCGGCGTCGACAGCCGTCATGCAGACCAGCAGGTCCGCGGCGCTGTTGTTCTCCCCAACGGAACCGGCAAGAAGGTTCGTGTCTGCGTCTTCGCAAAGGGCGACGATGCACGTGCAGCAGAAGCAGCAGGTGCTGAGTATGTCGGAGCAGAAGAACTCGCACAGAAAATCATGAAGGAAAACTTCATGGACTTCGACGTCGTCATTGCTGCACCCAACATGATGGGTGTTGTAGGACGTCTTGGTAAGATCCTTGGACCGCGCGGTCTTATGCCTAACCCCAAGGCTGGTACAGTTACACCCGCAGTTGCAAAGGCTGTTACCGATGCAAAAGCAGGTAAGATCGAGTACCGTCTTGACAAGAGCAACATCATTCACTGCATGATCGGCAAGGCTTCCTTCGGCGCTGAGAAGCTCACACAGAACTTCGATGCACTTCTCGAGGCAGTCTGCAAGGCAAAGCCGGCAGCAGCAAAGGGCCAGTACATCAAGTCCTGCACAGTTGCTTCCACAATGGGACCTGGCGTAAAGGTTGCTACAAACAAGTACATGTCCGCAGCATTTGCTAACGTACAGCAGTAATCGCTGCTTGACACGTATCTGATCCTACAGTATAATAATTAAGCTGTTTTTCCAGAGACAGCAGGTGTGAAAACGTAATGGACGAAAGTCCGCCTGCCGAGGTTAAAACATAAAAGTTGTATAACTTTTGGTTTTATATGAAGGTTCGACCCTCCTCGGCTCTGCTGAGGAGGGTTTTTGTTTTCACAGAAAAAGAAAACAAGGAGGTTATCGAACACTTATGGCAAATGAGAAAATTCTCGAGGCAAAGAAAGCTGCAGTAAGCGAGCTTGCAGACAAGCTCCAGAAGTCAAAGGCAGTTGTCCTTGTCGACTACAAGGGAATCAATGTTGCAGACGACACAGCAATCCGTAAGGAACTCCGTGAGTCCAACATTCACTACTCCGTAGTCAAGAACTCCATCCTCAAGTTTGCATGCGAACAGACAGGCATGCAGGATCTTGTCGGAGACATTAAGGGAACCGTATCCGTCGCTATTTCTGATGATGAGATTGCACCTTGCCGCATTCTTAACAAGTATGCATCTCAGTACACAGATAAGTTCAACATCAAGGCCGGCTTCGTTGACGGACAGAAAGTTGACGTTGCGACAATCAAGACACTCGCCAAGCTCCCCGGCCGCGAAGGCATGGTTGCTATGGTTGCTGGTGCTCTTAACGGCATTATCGCTTCTCTTGCTCGCGGACTTGATGAAGTCGCAAAGCAGAAGGAAAATGCTTGATCTAATTTCACTAAATTCAATTTTTTAAAACGAAAGGATTATTACAATGGCTGATATTTCCAAGATGATTGAAGAAATCAAAGGCATGACAGTTATGGAGCTTTCAGAGCTCGTAAAGGCAATTGAGACAGAGTTCGGCGTTTCCGCAGCAGCAACAGCAGTTGCAGCAGCACCTGCAGCAGATGCAGCAGCACCCGCAGCTGAAGAGAAATCCGAGTACGAAGTCATCCTCAAAGAGGTTGGCGGCGCAAAGATGGCAGTTATCAAGGTTGTTAAGGAAATCCTCGGCAACTCCCTCAAGGAAGCAAAGGACATCGTCGATGGTGCTCCGAAGTCCATCAAGAAGGGCATCTCCAAGGAAGAGGCAGACGAAATCGCAAAGAAGTTCACAGACGCTGGCGCAACTGTCGAACTCAAGTAATTTTAATTACTGGATTTCAATTAGGACCGCAGGGCGAAAGCCCCGCGGTCTTTTCTTATGCGGAAATACCCAGTATAATTCAGGTAATTCTAATAGTTGAGGTGCAAAGATGGAAAATCTCAGTGAACTGATGAGAGAATATGCTTCTCTTGTGATAAAGAAAGGCCTGAACATCAGGCCCGGCAGAAAGCTTGTGATCAACTGCAGCATCGATAGTGCAGAGTTTGCGAGATGCTGCGCCGACGCGGCATATGACGAAGGATGCTCCGAAGTCATCATGAAGTGGAGCGACGATTACCTGACCAGGGCAAAGTACCTGTATGCCGATCCCGCAGTGTTCGACGAAGAGAAAAAATGGGAGAAGGAATTTTATGATTACTGCCTGGAGCAGAACGTGGCATGGCTGGCCATCCATGCGGACGACCCGGACAACCTGAAAGGCGTGGAACCCGACAGGATCCGCCGAAACCAGATGGCAAGAAGCCATATCATGGCGGATTTCCGCAAGGCCGAAATGAAGGACGAATTTCCCTGGTGCGTCGTTTCCGTACCGACGCCCGGCTGGGTCAGAGCTGTTTTCCCGGATCTGGAGCCCGAGGAAGGAACAGCAAGACTCTGGAAGGAGATCCTGGCTGCCTGCAGAGTCGAAATGGGACAAAGCGTGGAAAACTGGGAGAAGCATACAAGAGAACTGCAGCATCATGTTGAGATCCTGAACAGGTATAACTTCAAATCTCTGAAATATACCAATTCGCTCGGAACCGATTTTGAAGTAGAACTTCCCGAAGGACACTACTGGGCCGGAGGAACGGAAAAGACGCTGGCGGGACTTGAGTTTTCCGCCAATATCCCGACAGAAGAAGTCTTCACGCTTCCCAAGCGCGACGCATCCAACGGCGTGATCTACGCTTCAAAGCCGCTTTCCCTCGACGGAAATGTCATCCGCGACTTCTGCTTTGTCGTTAAGGACGGCAGGATCACTGAAGTGCATGCAAAAGAAGGGGAGGAAGTCCTCAGGAATGCTATCGGAATAGATGAGGGCGCTTCCTATTTCGGAGAAGTGGCCCTGGTACCGTATGATTCCCCGATCTCCCGCAGTGGCGTCCTGTTCTACAACACGCTGTTCGATGAAAACGCCTCCTGCCATTTTGCTTTCGGAGCGGCCTATCCGTGCATCAGAGGCTCTGAAAAAATGAGCGAGGAACAGCTCAGAAAACTCGGAATGAACTCTTCCTCCACCCATGTGGACTTCATGGTGGGAACAAGCGACCTTTCCATCATCGGAACGACACAGGACGGAGAAAAGATCACGGTGTTCGAAAACGGAAATTTCGCATTCTGATCATAAAAAAGAGGCTGCAGCATGAAATGTGCTGCAGCCTTTCTGTATATTCCGATGTTTTTTCAGTCGCAGAATTCAATGTTGTGGTCCGGACTCATGCTTTTGACTCTTGCGAGTGATTCGACTCTGATGCCGCGGGAGCGGATTCTTTCTCCGCCGGGCTGGAACGCTTTTTCCACTGCGATTCCTGCACCGATCAGTGTGGCACCGGACTGGCTGACAAGATCGATGAGACCGTTGAGAGCTGCGCCGTTTGCCATGAAGTCATCGAGCAGAAGGACTCTGTCATCGGGCCTGAGGAATTCCTTTGAAACGAGGATCTTATAGATGTTGCCGGTGGTATAGGATTTTACATCCGATACCCAGAAATCCGGAGAAATATTGGAAGTCTTGTTTTTCTTTGCGAATACGACCGGACAATAGTCGAAATATTTTGCGGCCGCGCAGGCAATGGCGATTCCCGATGCTTCGATCGTCATGATTTTGGTAACGCCGCAGTCCTTGTAAAGCCTTGCAAATTCTTTTCCAAGCTCATCCAGAAGCTGTACATCGATCTGGTGATTGAGAAAATTGTCGACTTTGAGAACGTTTCCCGGCAGGACTCTGCCGTCTTTGAGAATTCTGTCTTCAAGAAGTTTCATCGTTTTACTCCTGCAAATAATTGAATTTATCTTACGCCGATTTCTGCTCAAAACCAAGATGCAAAACAAAAAAGAGGAGGTTTACTCCTCTTTTTCTTCTGATGCTCCAATAAGGCTGAGTCTCTGCTTCATGACGCTGGCATCGACATGCGTGATGTCCTTGACCCTTTCTCCGTCCAGAGACCATTCACTGGGTTCTTCCGTGTCAATCGTGCAGGAAGAGAATTCAAAGAATTTGACTTTGTCTCCGTTGAATGTGCCGCTTCGCAGTTCACTGACCGTTTCACCGAGCTCGATCAGGTCGTTGGGGAATTTTACGAGAACTGCTTCGAAAATGCCGTCGTCCGGCTTGACGGTTTCTTTCGGAAGGGAAAGGATATTGCCTCCGAGAGAGACGGTGCTGACGAGGCCGCCGTAGATCCAGTTTCCTTCATAGGTATTTCCGTTGGCGGTAAAAGTGGCATGAACGGGTTTCCATGTGGATATGTCCCTGGCACCCTCAAGAATATATCCGAGGTATCCGAACTGATTCTTGATGTCCTGAGGCGTATCGTTTACAACCTGAGCAAGAGGGCCGCATGCGGCGTGAAAATTGAAATAGCTGTCATTGAATTTTGCGACATCTATTTTCCGGATCGAACCGGTGGCGGCAAGGACCGCAGCTTCTTTGGGTTCCCGCGGTATGCCGAAGGTCGAGGCGAAATCATTGGTGCTGCCTGCGGGAATAAATCCGACCGGCAGATCGAGATCAGCCTTCAGAAGACCGGTAACGACCTCATCGAGAGTTCCGTCACCGCCCATTGCGACAATACGGTCATAGTTTTTTGCATAATGCATTGCCATCGAAGTGGCATCTCCGTGCCTGCCCGTCACGAAGGTCGTGACAAGCCATCCGTGAGTGTAGAGTTCTCTGCAAACGGAGGCAAGAACCTGCTCCGACATTCTTTTCCCTGCTGCCGGATTGACGACAAGCATCAGATTTTTTCTGTTCAGTGGCATTCCTTATGAGTCCTCAAGCTGTCAGAAGCTTATACAGTTCCATGCAGACCCAGGTGGTGGGGATGGAGAAGAGAAGGCTGTCTGCCCTGTCCATCATTCCGCCGTGTCCGGGGATAAGGTTGCTGTAGTCTTTGAGTCCGGCTTCTCTCTTGAACAGAGAAGCGGCAAGGTCTCCGAACTGTCCCATAGTGGAGGCGATGAGACCTACAATTGCACAGAGCCAGAAGGGATAGGTTCCTTCGCTCTGGATGAAGAGCCAGGCGATTATGCCGGCAACAATGGAAGAGGCAGCGCCGCAGAGCGAACCCTCCCAGGTCTTTTTCGGGCTGACTTCGGGGCTGAGCTTATGCTTTCCGAAGCGCTTTCCGCCGAAGAGGGCGAAGGAATCGCAGAACCATGTGGAAAGAGCTGCGACGGCGCAGATGGCCAGCCAGTCTTCCTGCTGCATGATGCGGATGACAACGGCATACAGAACGACAGGGTAGCAGAGGATGGCCAGGGAGTACTCCGATGTCTGTCTGTAGCTCTTGACGCAGATCGAGAACATCAGGATGAAGTACAGAGCGGCAAGAAAAGCACCGATAAGTGCCCATGTCTCTGCTCCGACAAGGCAGAGGATGGTATGAACAACCACATAGGCCATAATGGGTGCGGTCTGAGTCTTTCTTCCGAGAGCCTTGTAGCACTTGCCCATCTCATAAACGGATACGATTGCACAGAAGGCGACGATCAGTGCTCTTGTGATCGGGGAAACAAAAAGGCATATGCCGAGTATCAGCAGCATTACGACTGCCGAAATCACTCTCTGTTTCATTTTTCAGAGCCTTTCTCCGCAAATACATCCTTGTTGTCAACGACATAGACAACTCCGGACATTGCAGTGAGGACAGCGATGATCCAGCAGATGATGTTGGAAGCGAGGCCGATCCAGCTGAAAGCGGGGTAGACGGCATAGATGAACAGAACTGCGGAAAGGGATACCATCTGGAATCCGGTCTTCAGCTTGCCCCAGATATTGGCGGCAACGACTCTGCCGGCCTGAACGGCGGCCATTCTGACACCGGAGACAACGAACTCTCTTGCAAGGACGATGATGAGTGCTACAGGGTGGCACCAGCCGGTAGCGACAAAGCAGGTCAGAACGGTGCAGATGAGGGCTTTGTCTGCAAGCGGATCAAGGAACTTTCCGAGAACGGTGACGAGGTGGCGGGAACGTGCGATCCTTCCGTCAAGGAAGTCGGTGATGCAGGCAAGGACGAAGATCACAAAGGAAAGCCATCTTGCCGGTGTGTTGTCCATCAGAAGAAAGACAACGAGGAACGGAAGAGAGGCCAGTCGTCCGACGGTCAGTTTATTGGGCAGATTCATTGGGATACCTCCAAGGTTTTTGTTTTTTATATTTTAGGATATAATTACTTGCACAGGAGAATGGAAAAATGAACGTGAACATCTATGATTTTGACGGAACGATCTACAGGGGCGACAGCACCTTTGATTTTTACATGTACTGTCTCAGAAAAAGACCGTATATCATCGTATTCTGGCCGCTTATTCTGATCGCTGCGCTGCTGTGGGCCGTAAAGCTCATCAACAAAACGAAGATGAAAAGAGTGCTGTATCTTTATTTCTATATCGTCGACGTGGAGAAACTGGTTCCGGAATTCTGGAAGGAAGCAATGAAAAACATCTATCCCTGGTATTACGAAAGACATACGGAGAATGACATTGTGGTATCCGCTTCGCCGGAATTCTCACTGAAATATCCATGTGAAAAACTCGGAATAAAGAAACTAATCTGCACCGTGGTCGATGCCGGAACCGGAAAGCACATTACGGAGAACTGCAGCGGTCCGGAAAAAAAGAAAAGATTTCTTGCCGAGTTTCCGGAAGCCCATGTGGACAATGCCTATTATGACAAGGACCGCGACCTGTTCGTGAGCCGTCTTGCGGGTCATAAATACAGGATCGTGCATGGGAAATCGGTTGAGGAGTGACTATCCTTTATTCTACCACAAAAAACTTAATCAGAACTTAATCAGAAAAAAGTAACAGAATAGTCATATTTCCGATGAACTGCATAAAGAAAAAACCTCATGTCCGACTCAGGCGACGGACATGAGGTTTTCTTATAGGAATACAGTAATCAGGTCGTTCAGTCGTCGTAGTTGAGAAGATATTCGTCTATCAGACCGGATAGTTCGTTCTTTACGCTGTCGAGGTCCGTGCACAGTTCCGTCAGTTTTGCGGAATCGGAGGCGTTTTCCGGCAGCGAGATCTCATTTTCTATGGACTTCTGTTTCTTTTCCAGTTCGTCGATCCTTTTTTCAAGGAAGGATTTGCGCTGTCTGTATTCCGCCTTCTGCCTTCTCAGTTCTTTCTGGTTCTGGCTGGGCGTATTTTCCTTCTTCTCGTTTTTCTGCTGCTGTTCCGCATTTCTCTTCTGCTGGGCCACGTCCCTGAAGGCCGCATAGTTTTCGTAGAGCTCCGCCCTTCCGTCTTCCATGAGAAGGACACGGCATCCGAGTTTTTCAATGAACCAGCGGTCATGGGAGACCAGCATCAGTGTTCCCGTATAGCTGCTCAGGGCATCGAAGAGGATATCCTTTGTGAAAATATCCAGATGGTTCGTAGGTTCATCCAGAAGCAGGAAGTTCGGGTGCTCCAGGGAAAGTCTTGCCATGTTGAGCCTTGCGAGTTCTCCTCCGGAAAGACCGCGGGATTCGGTGAATACCTCTTCATCCCGGAAACCGACGAGAGCAAGCAGCTTTCTGACTTCAAGCTGGCTCATCTGCGGATAGCGGTCCCAGATATACATGAGCGGATTTTCGTTCTGAACATTGAACAGGTTCTGTTCCTGAAGTCCGATCCGGACGCCGCCGCCGATGACGGCACGTCCTGCGAGCGGACGCTGTTTTCCCATGATGGTCTTGAGCAGCGTGGTCTTTCCGCAGCCGTTTCTGCCGATGACCGCGAGGCGCTGTCCTCTTTCCAGGGTGAGGTTCATGCCGCTGCACAGGACTTTTCCTCCGGCGCCGACGGACAGATTGTCGAATTTCAGCACATCCTTATAAGTATCCCCGTCGGGTATGATCTCGAATTTGAGATACTTGTGGCTCAGGTCGTCCGGTTCTTCCAGTTCGATGCGGTCGGCCATTTTCAGCCTGCTTTTTGCCATGTTGCTGGTGGAAGCGCGGACCATATTCCTTTCCGCGTATTCCAGATATTTTTCCTTGAGCTCCTTGGCCTGCTCATAGTGGGCCTGCTCCGTTTTCTCGTCTTCCTCTCTCCGGATGAGATATTCCGAGAAACCGCAGTTGTAGGTCCTGGTCTTTCTGTTCTGAAGCTGGATGGTCTTGTTGCAGACGCTGTCCAGGAAATGACGGTCGTGGGAAACAACAAGAATGGCACCTTTGTAGGACTTGAGATATTCTTCCAGCCAGTCCAGGGTCTCCAGATCCAGATGGTTGGTAGGTTCGTCGAGGTAAAGAAGGTCCGGCGACTGAAGGAGCAGTCTTGCAAGGGAGAGTCTGGTTTTCTCTCCGCCGGAGAGCACGCTGATGCGCTTGTTCCAGTCTTCTTCCGGGAAACCCATGCCGAGCAGAAGGCGCTTGATCTGATAATCCAGATGATAGCCGTCGATTGCTTCGTATCTTTCACTGATGGTCTGATACTCTTCGAGCTGTGCAGGATCGTCGCCCATGGTATGCTCCAGATGCTTCATTCTTTCCAGAAGCTCATCCGCATTGCAGGCGCTTCTCATCTCCGAGACGACGGAACCGTTCGGGTCAAGGCCGCTGTTCTGCTGCAGATAGCCGATGACGGCACCGTTTTTAAGGGAAATCTCGCCGGAATCCGGTGAAAGACTGCCCATCAGAACATTGAGGAGCGTGGTCTTTCCGCATCCGTTATAGCCGACAAGGCCGACGCGGTCCCTTTCTTCGATCTGAAAGGTGGCATTGTCTATGATTCGGGTAGAACCGTAGGAAAATGATACATCCTGTAATGCTAAAATCATGGGAACTCCTGACTTATCTCTATGTTAATGAACTAATTATAGCAGATACCAGAGCGGGAAAATACGGCATGCTTGACACGTCTGCTATCATTTTAAATACAAGCAGAAAGGTTATTTAGGATGAAACTTATTACCGACGCGCTGCAGGACTCGTTCTTCGATACGATGAAGATTCTCCCGTTCCTGTTCCTCGCATATCTTTTCATAGAATATGTGGAACACAAGGCGGATGAAAAAATTTATGCGCCGCTTTACAACCTCGGCCGGAAAGGTCCGGTCCTGGGTTCAGTCATAGGACTGCTGCCGATGTGCGGCATTGCCGCAACAGCCGCAGACCTGTTTTCAACAAAACTCATTTCGGCAGGTACGCTGATTGCCGTGCTCACTGCCCAGTCGGACGAAGCTCTCGCCGTGCTGATCGGCACCGACGGTTTCCGCCTGAAAGCGCTGGAACTGATTGCCGTGAAGCTTGTGATCGGCATCGTCTCCGGTTTTGCTGCAGACGCGATGTTCCCTGTCAGGATCGATCACAACGCCTCACACCAGCAGCACGAACTTCTTCACAGCCACTGCGAAGAGGACGAGTGCGAAAAAGAAGGCATCTTCATGACTGCCGTGATCCATGCGCTGAAAAGCTTCCTCTTTGTCTTTGTCACCGTGTTCCTGCTCAACATTCTGGTCTCCTGTGTCGGGGAGGACAGCGTTGCGCAGCTCTTTTCCCTCGGCGAAGGGATGGGACCGCTGCTGGCAGCACTGCTGGGGCTGATACCCAACTGTGCTCCGTCGATCATCCTCACGCAGTTCTATATCGAGGGAGCGATCAGCTTCGGTTCTCTTGCCGCAGGCCTTACCATCAACTCCGGCGTCGGCCTTGCGATGCTTTGGTCCGCAAACAGAGACCGGAAACAGAACCTCAAGTTCACGGTGTTCCTTTTCCTCATATCCGTCATGTTCGGCTTCCTCATACAGGCAGCGGGACTGAACTGAAAAACAGCGGTGCCCGAAAGGAAACGTCCACATAAGGTAATAATTTCAAAACTATGTGACGAAGAAAAAGCAAACGGTAAAATCCGAAATCGAACTGACTTTCCAAAAGTATAAAGACGCCCGCGACTCCAGATGGTTTCGCGGGCGATTTTTTTAGTGAGAGTCACATGGTTTGCTGAACCGGAGGCCAAAAGCCGGAATCTCCTATCAATATTGCGATTCTCCTAAAAGAGGAAACGGTGCAGCCCCTTGCCGGGGTTACACCGTGATCTGCATAAAAACTTTCTTATGAGGCCTATTCGAATCTTCTGCTGTTTTCGTTATACCTGAAACCGGCTATTTCCAGCTTTTCGACCACA
>R06__coassemble_636_pt1 | contig 12658 bp, 15 predicted proteins | sample R06__metabat2_low_PE_050 | metagenome-assembled genome bin R06 | reverse complement strand
ACGGTACGCATCCTGGTGACCCGCCGCGGAGACTTCTTGCCCGTGAGCGGTGCTTCATACGGAATATTCAGAGACGGAGTGCTGGCAGCGGTATCCGAAGAGGTTTCACAGGGAAAATATGTAATACGGGATGTTCCTGCAGGGGAATACAGACTCTGGGAACTGAAGATGCCCGACGGATACATCCCCGACATGACAGAGTATCCCGTGACAGTTTCGGATGACGGGATCCTTCACATCGAAGCGGTGCCGGTCCGGGGAAAAGTCCGTGTGGAGAAACGGGATGCGGATCATTTGGAGGATCTTCTTTCCGGGGCAGAATTTACAGTCTATGCCGGAGAGAAGAAAGTCTGTGTCCTGGAAGAAAAGGAGAAGGGAATCTACGAAGCGGAAGGCCTGCTTTACGGCAGATACACCATCCGCGAAACGAAGGCGCCCTACGGCTTCCGGGCGGATCCGGATCCCTATGAATTTAGGATCATCCGCAACGGAGAGACCGTGAAAGTGGAAAACACCCTCGGGATGGGATTCCTGAATGAACCGGAAAGAGGTTTTCTTTTTCTGAGACTGTCTTCGGAAGACGGTGCTGTTGCCGGGGTGCCCTTTCTCCTGGAGGGAATGGACATCCTGGGGCGGATTTCTGAAAGAAAGATCGTCACGGATGGAAACGGAGAGAAGTGCCTGGGCCTCCGGCCGGGCGTGTATTTCATCTCGGAAGAGGAAGACGCCAGCGGCCGGTACCGGCTTCCGGAGAAGCAGACCGTGACCCTGACGGCGGACGATGCCGCCGAATGTCTGTTCCGGCGAAAACTGAGGAAGTCGGTACAGAAGGCAAAAGTGACGGCCGTACTGTTTGCGGCATTTCCTGCGGCAGGCTTTCCTGCCCTTTCAGCCGGAAAGAAAAGGAGAATCAGTTGAACGAAGATACACAGGTCGAATTTCTGAAGCAGCTTTACCCCGAAGGGACCAGGATCCAGCTGGATCTCATGGGCGATGACCCGGACCCGATCAGGCCCGGTACCTGCGGCACGGTGCTGCTGGTGGATGATATCGGAACGGTGCACTGCCGTTTCGATGACGGAAGAAGAATGGGTGTGATCCCCGGCGTGGACGCATTCCACGTGATAGAACGCGAAACGGAAGGAAAGGAAGAAAGATGACTTATACGGTAGAGATCAAGGATATGTGCAGTGCCGTTGTGGAGCTTGAAGGAACAACGGAGGAGGATGCACGCAGACAGGCTCTGGCCATGTATTGGCAGGGCGAGATCCCGTGGGAAAACGGCAATGTCACAACAAGAATCAGAAGAAACAGCGACAGGAGCGGTGAGTGAATCTTGAAAAGGGAAAACTCTACACGTTTCCTTCAGGGAGAATGATGGAAGGGTATGGATACATTGACGAAGCCGGCGTATTCGAAGGCCTGTTCGTCGGAAAGACCATGAACGAAGACGGGACGATGGACTGCTATTTTCTGCTCGATGACCGGCGGAAGGTCCGGGCCAGACTCTGGCTGGATTCGGCCTATCTCGGCATGGATATCACGCCGCTCGGGGCCCGGGTGCGCCTGACTTTTAAAAAGGCAGGTTCCGGGAAATGCTACCTCCGGGGCACAGCGGTCAATATCGAATGAATATGATGAAAGAGGTGAAGCAATGAGCAGAGTTTCCGATGAGATCCGGAATTTCAACGAGGCTCTTCACAAATACATCTTCCTGATGGACAGCAGCCTGTTTCGCCAGGCCGTCACCGAGACGGAATCCGGATCCTGCGACTTTTCCGACGAGGGTGCCGTGAGAAACAGGATCATGTATTTTAAGACGCTGGCGGAGCACTCCGGACTGACGGAGGAAGAGAAGGAGGAGTGCTACAGACTCCTGCATTACTCCAGGCGTCTGTACAACTCTGAATATTTTCTTCCCGTCAGCGAAAGGGAAGAGGAGATCATGGATGACGTGCTCGGCCTTTTCGGCATCCTTGCGGAGATGGGAAAGGATGAGAGCGGACTGTGGGTGAGCACGGAGGAGAACGGAATGATGCACGCCGGTGCATTCTGCGCTTGGCTGCGCAGCAAGGTCCTTTCCCCGGAAAAATGGGACGAATTCCGCAGAAATCATTTCGAACTGTACTGCGATTATGCGGATCTGTCTCTCCATTACGGGGCACTGATCACGGCAGCGGGGGAATGATCCCAGGCATCCCAAATAGAAAAGAAGCAGGATATCCCAAAAAGGGATATCCTGCTTTGCTGTATGCGGGATTTAATTAGACCTGAATTACTCGTTGAAGCTTGCAATGGAGAACGGAACGACGTCTGTGATCTCGCAGTTTCCCTGAAGGTCTTCATAGATGGTCACCATGCTGAGGCTGGTGACAGGTTCTGCAGTGACTGTGGTCTGTGCACAGAGGTAGAGATGATTGGTGCCTGCAACGACCTGTGTGCCGAGAGCGGCGATAAGCCCGTATCCTGCGCCGGTGAGATTTCCGACTGCCTTGCCGAGGACCTTGACGTCATCGGCGGAAGGATCTGCGCAGGAATCTTCAGGAACGGTCCAGCCGCCGGCAGTACCGTTGTCGTCTTCACCGCCGAAAGAATCCGCGGAAATGCTGAGTCTGGAGACGCTGACGCCTTCGACTTCATTATCCAGGTTGACATAGGCAATCAGAACATGGTAGCCGCTCTTGTTCTCTGCAAGGAAGCAGTAATTGGTGCCTGCGACGACCTGTGTGCCAAGAAGAGCGACGGCTTTGAACTTTCCACTGTTCCACTGTTTGACGGCGGCATCGAAGTAGTCCTGTTCGTCGTCGGAAAGTTTGGCCTCATTGGATGTCTGAACTTCCCACCCTCCTTCGGTGAGCTGCTGCTCGGATCCGCAGGAGCTGAGGCAGAAGGCCAGGATAAGAATCAGTGAAAGTGCGATTGTTTTTCTCATTTTATATATTCCTCCGAAAAGTTAATCATTACGTGAGCATTTCGCTTATCTGTCCTTAAAGTGTATCCACAAGGTCCTCCTGTTGCGCTGCTCTGCAAAATTCTTTATAAGCAGGAAATTTCTCGGCAAAACAGAAAAAATCGACGGGTATTTTCGGCGGAAATGTGAATGTTTTCAGCCTTCCCAAGATGTTATTCTTCAGTTATGAGAAACAAACTGCCGGGAGGAAATATCATGGTAAAGAAAAACTGGAACAGGGAATGGAAATTCACCAAGGAGAAAATCGATCCGGGAAAACGGAAGGCGATCGAATCGGCCGGCTATGAGGAAGTTGACCTGCCGCATACCTGGAACGGCGAGGACGGACAGGACGGCGGCGCAGACTATTACAGGGGCACCTGCTGGTACGAGAAGATGCTCCGCCGGGAGGAAACGGACGGACGTCTTTATATTGAATTCGAAGGAACGAATTCTTCGGCAGTTCTTTATGTGAACGGTGTCAAGGCAGCCTCCCATGACGGCGGCTATTCCACCTGGAGAGCGGATCTTACGGATCTCCTGCAGGATGAAAACGAGATCGTCGTGGCTGTGGACAATGCGCCGAATGACCATGTATATCCGCAGTCTGCAGATTTCACCTTCTACGGAGGAATCTACCGGAATGTCAGTCTCATCTCCGCGGGAGAGACGCATTTCGATCTGGATTATCATGGCGGACCCGGCATTAAAGTGACACCTGAGGTCTGCGGCAGCAGCGCCAAGGTCAGTGTGCAGTCCTTTGTTACAAAGCCGGAAGGCGCAGAGGTCGGATACACGATCCTCGATAAGGAAGGAAATATAATTGCATCCGCCAGAGCAGATGCCGATGCGGCAGATAAAGACTTTATCATCGAAGACGTTCATCTCTGGAACGGCATCAGGGATCCGTACCTTTATACCCTGAAAGCTTTGCTTTACAAAGGAGAAGAGGCGGTCGACGAGCGCACGGTGCGCTTCGGATGCCGCAGCTTCCGGATCGATCCGGAGGAAGGATTCATCCTGAACGGCAGGCCTTATCCCCTGAGAGGCGTATCGAGACATCAGGACCGTCCTCACATCGGAAATGCTCTGCTTCCGGAGCACCACAGGGAAGATATCGATCTGATCCTGGAGATGGGAGCCAATACCATCCGTCTTGCCCATTATCAGCATAATCAGTATTTCTATGACCTCTGCAATGAGAAGGGACTTGTGATCTGGGCTGAGATTCCGTATATCTCGAAGCATATGCCGAACGGCCGCGGGAACACGATCTCCCAGATGACGGAACTGATCATCCAGAACTATAACCATCCCTGCATCGCGGTCTGGGGTCTTTCCAACGAGATCACAATGGGCGGTGCCGACGATCCGGACCTGATCAGCAATCACAGGGAACTGAATGAACTTGCACACCGGCTCGACCCGACAAGACTTACGACGATCGCCGTCGTTTCCATGTGCGGAATCGATGCGGAGTATCTGAAGATCCCGGATGTCCTGTCCTACAACCACTATTTCGGATGGTACGGCGGAGATGTTTCTTCGTATGCCCCCTTCTTCGACAATTTCCATGCGAAATATCCGGACAGACCGGTAGGACTCAGCGAGTATGGCGCGGAAGCCCTGAACTGGCATACCTCCCGCCCCGAGAGCGGAGATTACACCGAGGAATACCAGGCGAAGTACCATGAGGAAGTGATCCGCCAGCTCTTTAAGAAAAAATATATCTGGGCGACCCATGTATGGAACATGTTCGATTTCGCAGCCGATGCAAGAGCAGAGGGCGGCGAGAACGGCATGAACCATAAAGGTCTCGTTACCTTTGACAGAAAGTACAGGAAAGATGCCTTCTATGCCTACAAGGCCTGGCTTTCCGACGATCCCTTTGTTCATATCTGCAGCAAACGCTATATCGACAGAGTGGAGGATGTGACAAAGGTCACGGTCTATTCCAACCAGCCGGAAGTGGAACTGTTCCTGAACGGAAAGAGCTTCGAAAAGAAAACGGCAGAAGATCATTTCTTCTATTTTGAGGTTCCGAACGCCGGTACGACCGAGATCACCGCAAAAGCGGGAGACTGCGAAGACAGCGCACAGATCCGGAAAGTCGATAAGATGAACGAAGACTATGTGCTGCATGAGGCCGGAGTCATCAACTGGTTCGAGATCGATACGCCGGAAGGATACTACAGCATCAATGACCGGCTGGACGTGCTGTTCCGCAATGAACAGACGAGGGATCTCTTCATGGGCATTCTGTCTAAAGCGCTGAGCTCCGGCGGCACCGGAACTGCGGGCGGCGGTGTCAGTGCGGACATGATGAAGATGATGGGCAGCTTTACCGCAAAGCGTCTTCTCCTGATGATGAATGTCCTCAGCGGTCCGAAGGGAAAAGGAGCCATCACGAAGGAAATGATCCTCGGCATCAACAGCCAGCTGAATAAGATACCGAGATCGGAATGAAACAGGCCACGGGACCTGTTGGAAGGAAAAATTTTGGATGCTATAATCTAAGACGAAAACAAAATCTGCAACGGAAAGAGAAACCTGATATGAATAAGGAAAAGTTCAAGAAATATGCCCTGTATTTCCTCGTGGGCTTCATCGCCTGCATGGTGATCACCCCGGTCTTTGATTATCTCTACAGCCTGATTACCTCCTCCGCCTGGGCTCTGGACCTCGGAAAGGATGCCGCAGAGTCTGCCGGATTCGCCCTTCTTTTCGCCCTGGTCTTCGGCGGCGACAAGGATGACAAAAAGAAAAAACAGTGATTTCTGAGAACAGTGCCGTACCGGAAAGGTACGGCACTGTTTTGCACAGGAGGAACATCTGGCTTATTTCTGCCATGAAATGAGCATGAAATTTGACGTAAAGACCAAAATGTGATATAAAGAGGCTTCCGAAAACACCTGTGATTTTTGAATTATAAGGAGTTTTACTGAAATGAAAAAAATCAGTCTAAGTCTCATCGCTCACATCGCGACACTCACCGGTATACTGTGCCTTGTCCTCAAGGGCTTCACACCCGAATATGTGGATGAAGCGGGAATGCTCCATGAGTGGTTCTTCCTTCTCCCCGTCGGATCCGGCCTTCTTTTCATAGGCATCATTCTTGAGATCGTTGCTCTCATCGTGAAAAAGAGGAAGGCAGACAAATAACGTAAAAGGAATACAGACAATGAGCCGGGGCTTTTACAGCTCCGGCTCATCTTCGTCTCCAAGGAAATCCGAAAGAAACAGTGGATGATGCTCATCAGGAAAATGTAGGGGATTTTCCGGAACGGCAGCAGGATCAGGGAAAAGAAACACTTTCGGATGATGGAAAAGATCATGGCATCCGGCTCCTCCCTTCAAGGAAAAATATTAAGCTTCTCTCTGGTTTATATTCCATGATCTGTCCGCCTTTCTTTCATTAATGCTGGCCGTATGCTCTGGTCCTCCCATTTGACAGTACCGGGATGAGAGCAGACTTTTACGGCATCCTGTTCCGATAGCTTATATTGTCTGTCTCTGCTATATCTTTATATCAATTCGCATGTACCGGAAAAGGGACACCGATCCCGGGACTTGCCCCAATGGCCGGATTGTTCCCCAAAATATTTCCAACTTACTATTTACAGAAACTGAATTGCGTGATAGTATATACATATCGGGAACTTATGTTCCCGATAGATCTGAGACGCATGAGAACAAGAAACACGGAACTGATGACAGCCATCAAGGCGTATATCGACGGATATTATCTGAAAAACGGGAAGACGCCGACACTCCGGCAGATTTCCGCGAGGGAGAACATTTCCCTTTCTTCCGTACACAGATATCTGAAATCAATGTCCGAAAACGGCATGATATCCTGTGAAAACGGAAAGATCGAGACCGATGTCACGAGAAAGGGAAGCAGGCAGATCGTATCGATACCGATCGTGGGCTCCGTCATCTGCGGAGATCCGGAGGAGGAACAGCAGCATGTGGACGGCTATGTGAACCTCCCGGAAAGCATCTTCGGACACGGCACTTTCTTTATCCTGAAAGCGAGAGGAGATTCCATGACCGATGCCGGGATCAACGAAGGAGACTATGTCGTGATAAGACGTCAGGAAGATGCCGAAAAAGGGGACATCGTCGTCGCCCTGGACGGACTTGGTGAGAACACGCTCAAGAAGTACACCGGCTTCGACGAGGAAGGCTACGCAGTCCTCGAGTACATGAACAGGAAAGTGTACGGCATCCGGAAAATCCGGGTGAAGAAACTCATTGTTCAGGGCGTTGCGAAGCACGTGATCAAGGCTCTGTAAGATCCATGACAGAAAATATGAACTGTAAGGCGGCAGCGGACAAACTGATCCTTTCCCTCAGGGAGACGGAAAACCTTCCGAGAAAGGTGATCCGGTGTCCCTACTGCGGATATACAGTGGCTGTCGTATATCCCGATGCCATCGGACATATGGAGGTCCGGTGCAGAAAGTGCAAATTCAGCGGTCCGATCAATCTTGAATATTTTAAATAAGAAACGAACGAGCAAGCGGAGCAGGATTCCTTAAGAATAAGGAACTGAAAAAACTACCAGGCGCCGTAGACCATCCTATACCGGAACAGAAGGTATCTTTGGTCTGCGGCGCCCTTTTATTTTTAGAGGTGAATGAATTGAACAGGATCTATGTGATGAAAATCGACCCGAAACTTCCCGGAGGTAAGGAGAACTACAAGATCGTAAAACCGAGGGAGTTTTACGATTTCTCCAATTCACCGGAATGGGACGGCAGAAAAAATGATTTCGTACTTCTTTATTCCTGCAGTGAGGGAGACAATTCCATTTTCATTGAATGCGACGACGAGGAAAAGAAGCTGATCAGATCGCAGAACCACAGAATCGACTATCTGAAGATGGTCCATCAGATGAAAAACTACAGAGAAGTATCCATTGATGAAACGATAAAGGATACAAACGGAGCTTCTCTCACCGATATTCTGGAAGATGAAAGCATCAATGTGGAGATGGAGGTCGAAATGAAGGATCAGATAAGAAGACTCAGGGAAGCACTGAAGAAGCTGGATGAGAAGGAGAAATACATCATCGACATGTTTTATCTCAACGATGATACTGTTTCCGAAAGAGAATACGGAAGAATGCATGGATTTTCCCATAAGAAGGCACACAGGGAGAAGGTAAAAGCACTGGATAAACTTAGAATGTATATGCAGTAAGAGTGATGATGTCTAAAATGTGTTATTATTAACTAAATTACTTTTGTTCGAATGATAACATAGTGGGACATTATTAACAGTTAATAGTTGAAGGACTAATCTGAGATGACTTCGTATACAAATGTTACAGAAGAAATAAAAAGAGGATTCAACACAGCATTTATAGATGGTGAGTCCTCTGCAAACGTGTTATATACTCCGCAGTTTGTTTCCAATAATTCACGTGAAGGGCAAAAGGTTATTTCTTCTATTGAAGATGAACTTTTAAGATGCCAAAGATTTCAGATTAGTGTCGCGTTTATTACAATGGGTGGAATTACGCCTCTTTTGCAGACACTGAAAGAACTTGAGATTAAGGGCGTTCCAGGCGAGATACTGACGACGAATTATCTTTCTTTTAGTGAACCTGCAGCATTAAAAAAATTGCACGAACTAAAAAATATAACCCTGAAAATGTACGATGTCATAGCTTCTGACACTGGTTTCCATACTAAGGGATATATTTTTAAAGATAATGAAATATACAGAATCATTATTGGCAGTTCCAATATTACGAGTGCGGCTCTAACCATTAACAAAGAATGGAACACGAAGATCATCTCTACAGAACAGGGAGAGATAGCAGAGAAAATTATTGCGGAATATAAGGAGCTTTGGAATTCAAAGTATTCTCTAGATTATGATAATTTTATTGAAACTTATGATCAGCAATATGAAATAGCAAAACATCAAAGAGCGTCTGCCAAGGAAGATGAGATTGTTTCCCTGGAGAAATATAAATTACAGCCTAATTCCATGCAGGTTGGATTTATAGCAAATCTGAAGAAAATCCTGGCGCTGGGTGAAAATCGAGCTCTTCTTATTTCTGCAACTGGAACAGGTAAAACCTACGCTTCCGCATTTGCTATGCGCGAGTTGGGCTTTAAGAGAGTTCTGTTCTTGGTACATAGAAATCAGCTAGCCAAACAAGCGAAACGTTCTTATGAAAGAGTGTTTGGGAAAAATATAAGAACTGGTATCGTTGGTGCTGGTCACTTCGACTATGACGCTGATTATATTTTTGCCACTCGAGACACTCTTTGGAGGGAAGAGCACCTGCATCGTTTCAGCCCAGCAGATTTTGATTGCATTATTCTTGATGAGGCACATCATTCAGCAGCAGATACCTATCAAAGAATAATGAACTATTTTAGCCCTAAGCTTTGGCTCGGAATGACTGCTACCCCAGATAAACGTGACGATAATATTGAAGGGAAAAATATATATGAAATTTTCCATTATCAGATTGCATACGAAATTCGTTTGCAACAGGCAATGGAAGAAAACATGTTATGTCCGTTCCATTATTTCGGGATTAGTGATCTTTCAGTGATTGGTGATATTCACGATAAAGGCAAAGAACGGAAGTTAGAAAATTTCAATTTACTTGTGAGCGACGAGCGAGTAAGACATATTGCAGAGCAGGCACAATATTTTGGATATAGTGGCGATAAAGTCAAAGGATTAATTTTCTGCAGTAGGATACCAGAATCCCAAGAACTTTCCAGGAAATTCAATCAACTTATCAACCCTAATACTGGAAAATACTATCGTACAATTGCTTTAAATGGAGATTCTAGTGAACAAGAGCGAACAGAGGCATTTGAACGCCTTGCAATGAACGAATCTGATTCTGTGAATGGAAAAGAGCCTTTAGATTATATTTTCTCAGTGGAAATATTGAACGAAGGAGTCGATATTGTAGAGGTAAACCAAGTTATAATGTTGCGTCCTACACAGTCTCCTATTGTTTTCATACAGCAGTTGGGTAGGGGACTCCGCAAAGCGGAAGGCAAAGAATATGTTGTCATATTGGATTTTATAGGTAATTATGACAAAAACTTTATGATCCCTGTAGCACTGTCTGGTGACCGTACTTATAATGCGGACACTATTCGTAAATATGTCATTAGCGGAAATAGTACAATCCCTGGAACGTCGACAGTGCATTTTGATGCCATTTCAAAGGAAAAAATCTTCCATTCTATTGATAGGATCCGAGGCCTGAAAGACAGTATAAGAGATAGCTATATTTCTTTGAAAAGCAGATTAGGTCGAATACCTTATTTAATGGATTTTTATTCTAATGGTGAAATAGACCCATTAGTAATAATTAGAGAATATAAATCCTACTATACTTTCCTTCAGAAAATGGAGAAGGAAAACTATCAGAGTAGATTGTCTGATAAGGAAGAATTGTCTATTGAATACTTATCAAAAACAATAATTAGTGGTGTTAGACCGTATGAGCTGGAAATTTTAAACAAGCTGCTTTCTTGTGACACTATTTGTATTCCTGAGTTTGGCAAATATCTAAAAAATAAGTATCTAATCTTAGTAGATAATAAAGCAATCGAAGATGCGGTGTCTGTCTTGGAAGGACATTTCGTTTCCAAAGATGAAGAGTATCAGAAGTATAAAGTGATCAATATTTTGAAACATGAGGATGGAAAGCTGATTCATAGAGAAGCAAATTTTACTGTGGAACTAAATAATGAGGAGTTTCGAAAGCAGGTTGCAGACTTAGTGAATGTTGGCCTTTCAAGGTATAAAGATGTTTATGCCAATAATCAAAGCGGCGATGTTCCGTTTGTCCTTTACCAAAAATATACTAGAAGAGATGTATGTCTTCTCATGAATTGCGGCAGAGACCTTTCTTCCACAATGTATGGTATGAAACGCATCGGTGATGATGTGTTTATTTTCGTAACCTATCATAAACAAGGTGCAGAAAACGATGATATGCAATATGCTGCTGGCAAACCAGATTATGCAGATACTTTTGTTGATGGCTCAATTTTCCGTTGGGATTCTCAGATCGGAAAGGGACCGGAAAGCGGCTATATGCAAGATGTAATTACTGCCAAACGTAAACATTTACTCGTAAAAAAGAGCGACGCAGAATCAAGTTTTTATTATATGGGCACTTTTGATATTGATTCTGTCTCTGAAAATAAGAAACAGAATAATAACGGGAAATGGCAGGCAATTGCTAAAGTATCTTTCAGAATGCATAAAGCAGTTAGGGAAGATTTGCTTAAATATTTGCAAAGTAACCTGTTAGAAGAGGAAAATAAAGCAGTATGAAAACAGTAAAAGTGGTAGCAGCGGTTATAAGAGATGAGAACAAGATTTTTGCTACTGAAAGAGGCTATGGAGAATTTAAAGGCGGATGGGAATTTCCAGGTGGAAAGGTAGAGGCTGGCGAGACACCGCAGGTAGCGCTGAAAAGAGAAATAAAAGAAGAACTGGATACTCAAATATCAGTTGGAGAACTAATCGAAACTGTAGAATATGATTATCCATCTTTCCATTTATCCATGGATTGCTTTTGGGCTCATGTTGAAGAGGGCAAATTAATATTAAAAGAAGCTGAGGCAGCTAAATGGTTAACAAAAGAGACTCTAGACAGCGTAGCGTGGTTACCAGCTGATCTTAGCATAATAGCAAAGATTAAAACTGCTCTTTAAAGTTTTTATAAAGATATTCAAAAAGGACAGCATGCAAGACTTATTAATCTTGTACGCTGTCCTTTTGGGAGTAACAGAAAAAAGATAAAGCCGCTGGCTGATACCTTCTTCCTATGGGTGAAACATAATAGAGACAGAGTTCTCCCCCAGTTCCAAAATCGGAGAGTGATTTACCTACTACCTAAAGGAGAGCTTGTGCGATCCACCGGTAATCTACTGAAGGAGAAGGGATATGTGATCAAGGTGCTTGATCTGATCTCCATGGAGAAAAGTCACTGTTACAATCCGTTTGTCTATCTCAGAAACGACAATGACATCCAGCGCCTGGTTACCAATCTGTTTAAGAACACCTCACCCAAGTGGAACTAGTCACAGGATCCGTTCTGGGATCAGGCAGCCATGATACTCATGATGGCACCGGCGTCCGCGATTATATCCATGTGGTTGACCTAGCACTTGGCCACGTCAAGGCGATACGCTGGGCGGAAGCCAATAGGCCGGAAGGAAAAGGAAGAGCGGAGATCTTCAATCTTGGTACCGGCATCGGATATTCGGTTCTTGATGTTGTAAATGCTTTCGAGAAGGCCAACGGTGTCAGGATTCCCTATGTGATCGCACCGAGAAGAGCCGGAGATCTTGCCACCTGCTATGCCAATGCGGAGAAAGCGGAAAAGATCCTCGGATGGAAGGCGGAACGCGGAATCGAGGATATGTGCCGTGATTCCTGGAGATGGCAGCAGTATATAAGCGGCAAACAGAGCTGAATTCGGTATTTCACAAGTAAGCGGTAAATCACAAGTGCATTGCAAACATAGGAAAAGGTCGTTCTCATCAGAGAGCGACCTTAGTGCTATCTGGGCTTCTTTTGGCAGGAGTCCGGGATCTTCTCGGACCACGGCATCAGTTCAAAAAGGTAAAACATAATAGAATTCAAAAAAAAATATAACTTAATCATAATCACATCTCAAACTTAGTGAGATCTCGGTTTATT
>R06__coassemble_633_pt1 | contig 12732 bp, 9 predicted proteins | sample R06__metabat2_low_PE_050 | metagenome-assembled genome bin R06 | reverse complement strand
TCGGAATGAACGCCACCCGGCTTTTTTCATGCCTGTACGGCCCGACCCTGAATGTCGGCCGCGTGATGACGCCGACTCTGGCCATGGTGGTCATGCGGGACGCGGAGATCGCGGCCTTCAAGCCGAAGCCCTTCTACACCGTGCAGATCGGCATGGGCGGCGTGACTGCAGCCAGCAAGACCGAGGCCGAGCAGCTACTTGCGGCCTGTAAGGAGGCAGGAAAAGCCATGATCACATCCATGGACCGTAAGGAGAAGACGGAGAAGCCGCCGCTTCTCTATGACCTGACCGGCCTGCAGCGGGATGCCAACCGCATCCTGGGCTACACGGCCCAGCAGACGCTGGACTATACGCAGGCCCTGTATGAGAAGAAGCTTGTGACCTATCCCCGTACCGATTCCCGGTTTCTGACCGAGGATATGCAGCAGATGCTGCCGGAGCTGGTGACAGCTGTGGCAAATAAATTCGATGCCGCCAGTTGTCTTCAGAATGGGGACAACCACACAGAAATTCGTCCGGAAATTGTGTGTGACAGTAAGAAGGTCACCGACCACCATGCCATTATCCCCACCAGGACCATGTCCGGCGCAGATCTTTCGGAGCTGCCGTCCGGGGAAAAGGCCATCCTGCAGCTGATCGCCGTGCGTCTTCTCTGCGCGGTCGCGGCGGATCACCGCTATGCGGAGGAACCGAACTGACCGGCATGTTCCGTCAGTCTTAAAACAAGAGGAAGAAATCATATGGAAGAAAAAATCAGCGTGACGCTGAACAGCGTCACGGAAACGATGCTGCAGAGCTTTTATGCGAGAGCGCAGTATTCGAAGAAGAAAAATCACAAATTTTACGACGCGAAAGCGGTCGAGATCGCGGACAGACTCGACTACGATTTCGGGAATGCCTCAAAAGACACAACGATGAGCAGCGGCGTCATTGCCAGGACGCTGGTCTTCGATGAACTGGTCTCCGGATTTATCCGGGACAATCCCGACTGCACGGTCGTCAATATCGCCTGCGGCCTTGACACAAGGGTCTACCGCATGGACAACGGAAAGATCACCTGGTATAACCTGGATCTTCCGGAAACCATCGACGTCCGCGACCAGCTTTTCGGGGAATCGGGCCGGATCTCCTCCATCGGCAGATCCGTACTGGATCCATCCTGGCCGGAAGAAGTAAAGACACGCGGGAAGATGCTCTTCATCATCGAAGGTCTCTCCATGTACCTTTCCGCAGGTGATGTGAAAGCCATGCTCGGCATCATCCGGGACCATTTTGAAAATGCCACCGTCATGATGGAATGCATCGCAAAAATGTGGGTCTCGAAGGAAAATGTGGAGAAATCCATCCAGAAGACCGGTGCCAGATTCCTGTGGGGCGCGGATTCTTTCGACGATCTCGGGGAAGCCGGAAACGGATTCCGCAGGATCCGGGACGATAACATCCTCCGCGGCATGCGCGTCATCAGTCCTGCCGAAAGGCTGGTCGACTGGCTGCCGGTCGCAAAGAAGATCACCCAGAAGATCCTGGTCTTTGAGAAGGTCTGACCTCCGGATCCCGTCTCTGTCCATAACCGATTTCAAAAGGCCTCATCCGGCTAAAAGCCGGATGAGGCCTTTTTGCGCTTTCCGGGACTCATTCTTCCGCACACCAGGGCACAAAATAGCTAAAATGTACGGTTCTTTATTGATTAATTTGGTTATTTTGATGAAATTCGGATGTAATTTTCTGTAAATATTCCATATTGTTGAAAAGACGTTTTGCCATTAATATATCTTTATCAAATTTACTGCGTAAAATAAGAGAACTGATCTGCCGCCATGCGGCAGACCGTTCCTTTTTATTCTGACCCGAAACCGCACAGCACAAACCGAAAATACCGTAATTGGGAGGTAAAGACACTTGAACAAGAAATATCTCTACTACTTCGACGAGGGCAGCGAGGCGTTCGGCGGCGACATGACCGTCATGAAGAACATGCTTGGCGGCAAAGGTGCAGGCCTTGCCGAAATGACAGCAGCCGGCATGCCCGTACCCCAGGGCTTTACGATCACGACCGAAGCCTGCACCCAGTACTATGCAGACGGCCGCGAGATCAACGAAGAGATCAGCGCCGACATTTTCACGCACATGCAGGGTCTCGAGGAAATTACCGGAAAGAAATTCGGGGACCCCAGCAATCCCCTTCTCGTCTCGGTCCGGTCCGGCGCACGCCAGTCCATGCCCGGCATGATGGACACCATCCTCAACCTCGGACTCAACGACATTTCCGTCGAGGCTCTTGCCGCAAAGACGGACAATCCCCGTTTTGCCTATGACTGCTACCGCCGTTTCGTCCAGATGTTCGCGGACGTCGTCATGATGGTCCCGAAGAGCCTCTTCGAAGTCGAGATCGATAAGATGAAGGCCGACCGCGGCGTCAAGAACGACGTCGATCTCACCGCAGAAGACCTGAAGGAACTGGTCGTCATCTTCAAGAAGATCTATGAGGAAAATGAGCACAGGCCTTTCCCCCAGGAGCCGAAGGTACAGCTCATCGAAGCCGTCAAGGCTGTATTCCGCAGCTGGGACAACCCCCGCGCCAACGTCTACCGCAAGATGAACGAGATCCCCTATGAGTGGGGCACCGCCGTCAACGTACAGCAGATGGCCTTCGGCAACTCCGGAAACCGCAGCGGCACCGGCGTCGCCTTCACCCGCAACCCCGCCACCGGCGAAAAGGGATTCATGGGTGAGTATCTGATCAATGCCCAGGGCGAAGACGTCGTCGCAGGCGTCCGCACCCCCAGCCCCATCTCCGAACTCAAGAACCAGATGCCCGACGTCTATCAGCAGTTCATCTCCATCGCAAACCGCCTTGAAAAACACTTCAAGGACATGCAGGACATGGAATTCACCATCGAAGACGGACATCTCTTCATGCTTCAGACCAGAAACGGCAAGAGGACCGCACAGGCCGCTCTCCGAATCGCCATCGACCTCGTGGACGAGGGCATGATCGATGAGCGCACCGCCGTTCTCCGCGTCGAACCCAAGCAGCTGGATACCCTTCTTCATCCCCAGTTCGATCCCGAAGCGCTCAAGGCTGCCGAAGTCGTCGGCAAAGGTCTTCCCGCCTCTCCCGGATCCGGCTGCGGCCAGGTGGTATTCACCGCGGAAGATGCCGAAAAATACGTCAAGAACAAGAAATATCCCAAAGCCGTCCTGGTGCGTCTCGAGACTTCCCCCGAAGACATCGTCGGCATGCAGGTATGCCAGGGCATTCTCACCGTCCGCGGCGGCATGACCAGCCATGCGGCTGTCGTTGCCCGCGGCATGGGCGTCTGCTGCGTTTCCGGATGCGGAAATGAAAACGACGTCATCATCAGCGAAGAAAAGAAAACCCTCACCATCAACGGAATCGAATTCCGTGAGGGCGACTGGATCTCCATCGACGGTTCCACAGGCAACATCTACAAGGGCCAGATCGACACCATCGCAGCCAACGAGAACCCGGACTTCGTCCGCTTCATGACCTGGGCAGATGCAGCCCGCCAGCTGAGGGTCTTCACCAACGCCGACAATCCGACGGATGCTCAGAACGCCGTCAACATGGGCGCCCAGGGCATCGGACTGTGCCGTACCGAGCACATGTTCTTCGCACCCGACAGAATCAAAGCTGTCCGTGAGATGATCTGCGCACGCAGCGTCGAAGCCAGAAAGGCCGCACTCGCCAAGGTCGAGCCGTTCCAGGAATCCGACTTTACCGCCATGTACCGCATCATGGGCAACAGACCCATGACGATCCGTTACCTGGATCCTCCGCTTCACGAGTTCCTGCCCACCAAGCCCGAAGACATCGAAGAGCTTGCCGCAGACATGGGACTTTCCGCCGAAGCCCTCACAAATATCGTCAATGACCTCCACGAGTTCAACCCGATGATGGGTCACCGCGGATGCCGCCTCGCCGTCACCTATCCGGAGATCGCGGAGATGCAGACCAATGCCGTCATCAAGGCTGCCCTGAAAGTCAGCGCAGAGACCGGAAGCATCATCACGCCCCACATCATGATCCCGCTCGTCGGCGAAGTGAAGGAATTCCGCTACGTCAAGAACGTCGTCGTCGAGACCGCAGAAAGAATGATCGCGGAATCCGGCGTCGAAATGAAATATGAAGTCGGCACCATGAGCGAGTTCCCGCGTGCCGCTCTGACTGCCGGCGAGATCTCCTAGGAAGCAGACTTTTTCAGCTTCGGCACCAACGACCTGACCCAGATGACCTTCGGCTTCAGCCGCGACGATGCCGCAAAGTTCCTCGGTGCCTACTACGGCACCAAGATCTACGAGAGCGACCCGTTCCAGCATCTGGACCAGACCGGCGTCGGCAAGCTGATCATGATGGCCGTTCACGACGGACGCGAAGCCAATCCCAGACTGGGACTCGGCATCTGCGGCGAACACGGCGGAGACCCGACATCCGTGGAATTCTGCCATGCCATCGGCCTCGACTATGTCAGCTGCTCACCCTTCCGCGTACCGATCGCACGCCTTGCAGCAGCACAGGCTGCCATTAAAAATCCGAGAAAATAATTTCTCACTGTTTTGATCAAACAGCTTAAATAAAAGGTCTCCCTGATTCCGAAAGGAGTCAGGGGGATTTTTGTATTTTACGATAAGCAGCCCAAATTGGCAATTTGAGCATAACAGCTTCATGGCAGAATATCACGTTTGACCAAGCTGCCTCATTTACAACTTTCGAAACTTAAAAAATATTGTTTTTTAGAAAGTGAATGATATAATCGGTTTCGAAAGTCGTTTTTTTTAACAGTTTTGAAAGCGAGTATCAGGATGAAATATATAGAAAGGACATCATATCTTGACCGATTAAAGGGTCTGAACGGAACTCCGGATATTAAAATCATTACCGGGATCCGAAGGTCCGGAAAATCCGAACTGATGCAGGCTTATATCCGCTACCTCCATGAGTCAAATAAAAAAGCCAACATTATTCTGATAGATTTCTATGATCTGGAATTTGATGAGTTAAAAGAATATAAAGCACTTCATAAATATGTGAAGGATAAATATATTGAGGGCGCAGATAATTACCTGTTCATAGATGAGGTCCAGTTGTGCCCACAGTTTGAGCTGGCAATCAACAGCCTGCACAACAGCAGAAAATTTGACATATACCTTACAGGTTCCAATGCATTTCTTTTAAGCTCGGATCTTACAACTCTGTTCACCGGAAGATTTATTGAGATACCCGTGTTTCCTTTCAGCTTTAAGGAGTTCTGTGCTTATTTTAATGATATTCAGGATAAGCAGAAGCTGTTTGAAGAGTACCTTCGTAAAGGTGGCCTGGCAGGGTCTTATGAATATAAAGACGAAACCGACCGCATTGCTTATATTCGTGATGTATATGCGACCATCATTAACCGTGATCTTACAGAAAAATACAATCTGCCTGAAACGGCAGTGCTGGAGCATCTGACAGAATTTCTGATGGACAATATCTCCAATCTGACTTCGCCGAATAAAGTAAGCGATACTCTGACTGCTAATGTGCTTGCTACCAATCACGTGACAGTGGGAAAATACATTAAATATCTGTGCAGAGCATTTTTATTTTATGATGTCAAACGATACGACATTAAAGGGAAACGCTATCTGGAAACAGCTGACAAGTATTATCTGAATGATCTTGGTATGAGAAACGCAATTCTTGGCACACGCAATGCAGATATGGGACGAGTGTGCGAAAATGTGGTAGCCATGGAACTGATTCGCAGGGGCTATGAAGTTTATATCGGGAAACTGTACCAGAAGGAAATCGATTTTGTTGCAATAAGGCAAAGCGAAAAGATATATATTCAGGTTTCAGATATTATTACGGAAGAATCTACATTTACAAGAGAGGTTACGCCTTTGCTGCAGATCAGAGATGCTTATCCGAAGCTGCTCCTCGCGAATACATATCATTTAGAGTACCAGTATGAAGGCATCCGCATTATGAACATAGCGGACTGGCTGTTGAATGATGGTTAACCGGTAATTACATTGGATTCAAACCGCCTGCTGCATATCTGCAATGTGCATGACACCGGTTATGCCCGTGCTTCTCCGTTGTTGACAGCAGGCATGGCTTTTCTGCTCGAAAAGATTTCCCCGCCTTTTCGACACTGACACAGGCTGCCATCAAGAAGCCCCGCAAGTAATCCTCTGAGGTTCTGAGCAAATTGTTTAATAGCCGTCAGATCCCCCTGATTCTCTTCAGAATCAGGGGGATCTGTGCGTAAAAATCAGTGGCGATATCTCCACGTAAATAAAGGATATTGAAATGTCTTAAAACTTTCGTTATTTTATTATTGAATTGTTATTTTAAAGTTAGATCATGCTTTACTGTAAAATTTAAACTGCAATAGAGAAAATATTATAGACAACAGAGGAACAGAAAACCATGCCGTTCAGGATTATCCGCAATGATATTACCAGAATAAATACAGAAGCCGTCGTCACAGCATCAGACGAGCGGGCAGAAACCGGCGGAGCCAAGCCGGGAAAAGCTGTTCTTATGCCGGGATCTGACCTTCGGGCAGAATGCATCATCCACACGGTAAGCCCGCAGTATGAAGACGGAAGACCCGGCGGGGACCGGAAGCTTCGTTCCTGCTACAGGAACTGTCTTCAGCTTGCCGCAGACAAAGGGATCCGTTCCGCCGTCTTTCCTCTGATCGGCACCGGAAGCTCCGGCTGGCCGAAGGAAGAAGCCCTGCGCATTGCGGCCGATGAAATCAATACCTTCCTGTGCCGCAGCGACATGGCGGTTTACCTGATCGTCTCCGAAGTCGGAACATCGTTCCCCGAAGAAAGGGATCTTTCCGGTCTGGATGCCTACATCGACCGCTGCTACGTGCCCGGGCCGGCCGGAAAAGAGAACGGTCTCAATGAAAATGTGACCGCATATCCCCTTTCGGGCACTGCCTTCCCGACGGAGTCCGCCATCACCCAGAGTCCGGAAGAACTCCTGTTCACAGCCGCTGTCCCCTGCGAAGATTTCGAGGAAGTCCATCAGGCCAAGCTGGATGAGCGTATGAAGCACCTGTCGGATACCTATTCCCAGTATCTGATGTACCTGATCCGTGAGAAGAACCTGGAGAACGCGGACGTATACAGGGAAGCTCTCGTCGACAAGAAGACCTTTTCCAAAATCAAAAACAATAAGAACTATCACCCGACCAAGCTGACGGCCCTCTGCCTCTGCATCGGTGCGAAGCTGAATCTGGATGAATCGAAAGACCTGCTCGCCAGGGCAGGATATGCTTTCTCCCCCTGTGACAAGACGGACATCATCTTTTCATACTTCATAGAACATGAGATCTATGACATGATCGAGCTGGATCTCCAGCTCGAGGAACACGGGCTTCCATGCATCATTGCCTGATTCCGTAAGTTCGCTTTCCGGGAGACCTTTTTTCAAAATCTCTTTCGTATAATGACCCCATCAGAAGGAAAAAGGCCATGAGGCCAATGAATTTTATGGAGGATATCATCATGCGCAAAGGATTAACGGAAGTAGTTTTCATTCTCGACAGAAGCGGTTCCATGAGCGGACTCGAAGCGGACACGATCGGCGGCTTCAATTCCATGATCGAGAAGCAGAAGAAAGAGGAAGGCGAAGCCTATATCTCCACTGTTCTTTTTGATGACCGGAGCGAGGTACTCTACGACAGGATCCCCGTCGGCAGGGTCGAGCCCATGAACGACCGTCAGTACTATGTGAGAGGCTGCACGGCGCTTCTGGATGCCCTCGGCGGAGCGATCCGGCATATTTCCGAAGTACACAGATGGGAGAAGGAAGAAGACTGTCCGGAGAAGACGCTCTTTATCATCACCACGGACGGCATGGAAAATGCCAGCCGGGAGTACACCTATGACAGGGTGAAAAAGATGGTGGAACAGGAAAAGGAGGAGCACGGCTGGGAATTTATCTTTCTCGGAGCCAACATCGACGCCATCGCGACGGCCGGCCGGTTCGGCATCGACGCCGACAGGGCCATCAACTATGAGTGTGACAGCGAAGGGACCGCTCTGAATTACCAGGTCCTCTCCCAGACGGTGTCGCTGGCCCGGAAATCAGCAAGTAAGGAAGAATTCAATGAAGCGGTATCCGCCTGCTTCGAACCGATCAGAGAAGATTACGGCAGAAGACATAAAAAGGATAAGAACTGACTAGATATAAGCAACTATCAGTGAACAGCAGAATCGGCAGAGATTAAATTTTTAATCTCTGCCGATTCTGCATTCTTATGATATGGACTGTTTGTCATGGGATAACCGGTATTTCCCTTACCCGTCCCCTTATTCGCATAACTTCGGCTGCAAATTAAGGAATCATCAGTACCATAAGCGATTATTCACCTGATTCGTTGCTTTGGTTAAAATAAAGAAGAAAACAGGAAACATCGGTCCACTGCCCGAAAACATAGAACTTCGACAGATTACGAAAAATGTATATTATCTTTTCCCGGAAATCATATACAGGCAAATCTTTGGTACAATAGTTTTAAGAACATATACCTTTGCTGATTTGAAAGTGTCTTGAAACATCTGTCTGAACTATTCTGATTCATTTCATGTCAAACATGACCGGAGAACAAAAATGGAAACGATCACCGAATTGAAAATGCTCAGAGCTGACATAACAAAGCTGTCCGGACTCGATGCCATCGTCAACGCCGCAAACAACAGTCTGCTTGGCGGAGGCGGAGTGGATGGAGCCATTCACAGAGCGGCAGGACCTGAACTTCTCAGGGAATGCAGAACTCTTCATGGATGTGATACCGGAAAAGCCAAGATCACGAGCGCCTACAATCTCCCCTGCAAATACATTATCCATACGGTAGGACCAGTATGGTATGGTGGAAGAAGAGGCGAAGTTGACCTTCTGGCAGACTGTTACCGCAATTCTCTTCAGTTAGCGGCAGAGTACGGAATCCGTTCCGTCGCTTTTCCTTCCATCTCCACGGGCGTCTATGGTTATCCTGTCGAAAATGCGGCAGAAGTTGCTGTCAGGACAGTAAAATCTTTCATCGAAGCCAATCCGGAGAAACTCAATCTAGTGGAATGGGCTCTTTTCGACAACCAGACCTTGACAGCCTACGAGAAAGCTCTTGGAAATGCCAAATAAGCCCTGCCGTAGTCTTTCCATCCATACAAGTTCGAATACAAAGGAGAGAAATACATTGATCATTGATTTCCATACCCATTGTTTCCCTGAATCCATCAGTGTCCGTACGATGGAAACGCTCAGCCAAAAAGGACATATCAGGTATTATACCGAGGCTACTTCAGATGCCCTGGCCTGGAATATGAAGCAGTCCGATGTGGATTATTCCGTCAATCTCCCGGTAATGACAAAACCGGAGCAGGTCCCGAAAGTCAACGATCGCATGATCCGCCAGAAAGAGGAACTTTTTCAAAATGGTATCATCACGTTCGGAGGCCTGCACCCCGCGTATGAGGATTATCGGTCTGAAATACGGAAACTGAAGGACGCCGGCATCAAGGGAATCAAACTGCACCCGGCTTATCAGGGAATTCACATCAATGATATCGCCTACAAACGAATCATCGGGGCCATTTCCGAAGCAGGACTGATTACACTGGTTCACAGCGGACTGGATGTGGGCTTCATGGGGCAGAATTTTGCTTCTGTCCCTGAACTGCTGGAAGTAGTCAATGAGGTTCGTCCGGAAAAGTTTGTTCTGGCACACATGGGCGGCTGGCAAGGCTGGGATGACGTGGAGCGGGATCTTGCAGGCGCACCTGTATGGCTGGATACGGCCTTCTCGCTGGGTCCGATTGAGCCAAGACCCGGTGAAGAAAGCCTGATGCCGCTGAAAGAGAACCTGAATGAAGAGCGCTTTGTCCGCCTTGCACGCAAACACGGAATCGATAAAGTGCTTTTCGCAACAGACTCTCCATGGGCAAGGCAGCGTGAATATATTGATTTTGTAAAGCAATCCTCCCTCACGACGGTAGAAAAAGACCATATTTTCTCAGGGAATGCCCTGTCGCTTTTAGAGCTGCCATTAGGACAGATTCGATAAAAAGAAGGATTAACGGATGATCATCTATAAAAATACCAAAGGCGGGTTTATCGACGACGTACGCCAGGGCATGATAGTCGTAAAAGTGCAGCAGGCCTTCGAACGACGAGGCCTTGCCCATAATAACGACAGTGAATTCCGCTCCTGGAACAATTCTCTGATGCAGATGAGGAATGTATTGGATGACGATGACATCCCCGATGAAGCCTCTATTGCTGTAGAATATCAGATCCCTCTGACTTCCAAGCGGGTAGATTTTCTGATTGCAGGTCAGGATAAAAATCACTCCGAAAATGTAGTCGTCATCGAGTTAAAGCAGTGGGAGGACAGCGAAATGCTGTCTCGTCCCGACCTTGTAAAAGCATATACCGGCGGAGCGGACCGAGTGGTCTGCCATCCCTGCTACCAGGCCTACAGCTATGCCAAAACCATAGAGAATTTCAATGAATATGTAGACAGGGAAAAGGTACAGCTTCGTCCCTGCGCCTATCTGCACAATTATCTCGAAACTAACAGACCTCACATAGACAACATCCACTACAAAGATGCCATCGATTCCGCCCCGCTCTTCTTGGGTCAGGACACCGAAAAACTCCGTACCTTCATCAAGCAATACATTTACCGGAAAGATGACGCTGATCTGCTGATGCAGATCGATCATGGGAAACTCAAGCCTGCGAAAGCGCTGCAGGATTCCCTTTCCTCCATGATCAAAGGCAACCGTGAGTTCTATCTCATCGACGAGCAGAAGGTCGCCTATGAAACCGTAAAAAAGCTGGTGGAAAGATCCGTCAGAGATGCCAATAAGGTCCAGTCAGCCGGCAGGAAACACGTTATCATCGTCTCCGGCGGACCGGGAACCGGGAAATCCGTTGTCGCAATCCAGCTCCTCTGTGATCTGATCCAAGCAGGATACAGTGCAAATTACGTTACGAAGAATGCGGCCCCCCGCAACGTATATTTTGAAAAACTGCGCCAGGAGAATTACAAATTAAATTTCATCAAAAGCCTGTTTAAATCCCCGGATACCTTCTGTGATGCTCCGTCCGATATGCTGGACTGCATCATTGCCGATGAAGCGCACCGTCTGAAAGAACATTCCGGTGTATTCGGAAATATGGGAGAAAACCAGGTAAAGGAACTGATCCATGCATCCCGCGTATCTGTCTTTTTCATAGACGAAGATCAGAAAATAACCACAAAAGATATCGGTTCCAAGGATGAAATCAGAAAATGGGCGCGGTTCTACAGAGCAGAGATCCATGATGGGAACGAACTTACGCTGGTCTCCCAGTTCCGATGCAACGGCAGCGACGGATATCTGAATTTCCTTGATAACCTGCTGGAAATCAAGGCTACGGCAAACACCGCCTTTGATTTCGACTACGATTTCCGTCTCTTCGACAGCCCGGTTCAGATGCGGGAAGCACTCCGCGAAAAGAATGCTATAAATAACAAGTCGCGAATGATTGCCGGATACTGCTATGAATGGATCACAAAAGAGGATCCGGATTCTGACCGATACGACATCTGTCTGGAAGACGGATTCAAGGCAAAATGGAACTTCAATGGTAAGCTATTTGCCATCGACCCGGAATCCTTTGACCAGGTAGGATGCATCCATACGACGCAGGGTCTCGAATTCGATTACTGCGGCATCATCATCGGCAAAGATCTTCGTTATGAAAACGGTCATGTCATTACGGATCCGAAAAAAGAGGCCAAAAGCGACCACTCTTCCGGCATCCGTTCCTGCAGAGATACGCTGCTCGCTGATAAACTGATTCGAAACACATACAAGGTTCTTTTATCCAGAGGTCAGAAAGGCTGTTTCGTTTACTGCGAAGATAAAGCCCTTCGGAATCACATCAGGGAATGTCTTGAGACACAAAACGATGAATAACCAATAACCACGTACTCCCTTGGGCATGTATCCCTCTTATCGTTATCCTGTCTCAAGGGTCCAGTTTTCTTCTTCGCTCTTCGCAGGAAGTTTTACTACCGCCTCCATTAATTGGATCGATACACAAAAAGGCCTCCGTCAGTTTTCTGCTGTCGGAGGTCTTGCCATATTTAGCCGAGTTTAATCCACGTTGCCGTATCCTCTTACAAGCCAGGCACATACAGGCATGCCGTTACCCAAATGTCACGTCTGCGGGAAATATGTACTCTTATATATTAAACTCGGGAAATGCCTCAATATATATGGAAATGGCCAACATATTTCGTCCTTGCTGCCCGGATGCAGTGCTTTTGCAAAGGTCCCGCTGTGTAGGGTTTTGTTTGTTTTGTTCGTTTTCTCAGTCACGCCAGTCTCGTATTCCTGCCTTCTTCGGAGAACTTAGAAAATATATTGATTACTACAACAATTCCAGAATACAAAAAAGAATGGACCCCTCCCAGCATTTGCCGGGAGAAGTCCATGAATATGAGTGAAAACCGAATAACGTTATGTGTCCAGAAAACCGGGTACATGTCAAACTCCCGTTTTTTTTGAAAAATATAAAAATAATTGCAACCGATCCGGGTTTCCTTTCGTCTTATAGGTGAAGGTAAAAAGGCGGTACCTTTTGGCGGAGCCGCCAAATCAGTTAGGAGATTGATAACATGAAAAGAATCCTTACAGCAATCATCACAGCAGCGA
>R06__coassemble_629_pt1 | contig 12789 bp, 12 predicted proteins | sample R06__metabat2_low_PE_050 | metagenome-assembled genome bin R06 | reverse complement strand
CTTATGACTGCTGCAAGACCTTCTCTTACGTCTTCACCTTTCAGAGGTTCATCGACTTCCTTGATGATGGAATGCTTTTTACCGTAATCATTGAATACTTTTGTAAGAGCAAGCTTGAATCCTTCCTCATGCATTCCTCCGTCTGCGGTTCTTATATTGTTTGCAAATGAAAGAATGAGATCCTTATAGCTGTCGTTGTACTGGATTGCGATTGCAACCTCATATGCCAGATCTGTTTTTTCGGCTTCTCCGGTGTTTTCATTTATTCTAGTGGACGGGAAAGAACCTTCTTTTCCGAAACTGATGATGTCCGGATGGATTACCTCATAATTTCTTTCCTTATTGATGTAATCAACGAAGGAAGAAATTCCTCCTTCGTATTTCATTGTCTCCGTTTTTATTTCTTCGGTTCTTTCATCGGTAAGACTGATTTTTACACCTGCATTGAGGAAAGCCTGCTCACGGAGTCTTGTGAGAAGCGTTTCATAATCAAAGGTGATATCTCCGAAGATTTCATAATCGGGAAGGAATCTGACCATCGTTCCGGTTTCGGTATTTGTTCCTATTACCTTAAGTTCCGATGCAACCTTTCCTCTTTCAAATCTCTGAGTATAAGTCTTTCCGTCATTGGAGAAAACGGTAACTTCGAGCCACTCGGAAAGAGCGTTGACGACGGATGCGCCGACACCGTGAAGACCGCCGGAAAAATGATATCCCTTTCCGCTGAATTTACCACCCGCATGAAGAACGGTATAAACAACCGTTACAGCCGGAAGATTTGTCTTTGTTTCTATTCCGACAGGGATTCCTCTTCCGTTGTCTTTTACTTCAATGATGTTTCCGGGAAGGATTTTTACATCGATATCGGTGCAGTATCCTGCCAAAGCTTCATCAATGGAGTTATCGACAATTTCATATACGAGATGATGAAGACCGGCGGAACCTGTTGTTCCGATATACATGCCCGGACGCTTTCTGACAGCTTCCAGTCCTTCAAGTACTTCAATTGCCGAAGCATCGTACTCTGATTTTTCGTTTTTTTCCGGTGTAATTTTGTTTTCTTCCATTGTTATTCCTGCATAAACTCCGTTTTGTTTCTCTGAGACGCTCTTTTTACGAGAGTGGCGGTTGAAACATTGGTAATATAAACTTTCATGCCGTCTTTTTTTGACGTCACGATAAAACTTTTCGGCAGTTCCATTGACACATCAACGATTCTTCCCTCTTTCTGTGCTCTTGAAAGATAGTTTCTTGTCCTTTTGTCTACGGAACAGTAATCAATATCAAATATTCCTACAATATTATTCGTGCTGAGGGATATTCCGTTTCCAATATGTATGTACATTATAGTTTTGAAAGAACTCCGGATTTCATTTTGTAAATTTCTGCATCCGTGCGTTTTTCTATGAAACTCGGCTCGCAGCAGGTGATGACTGCCTGAACTTTTCCGAGTCTTTTCAGAAGAAATTCCTGGCGGGATCCGTCCAGTTCCGACAGAACGTCGTCAAGCAGAAGAACCGGTTCTTCTCCGTCATATTTGCTGAATACTTCCGCTTCCGCAAGTTTCATTGCAAGTACTGCTGTTCTCTGCTGTCCCTGACTTCCGAATGTCTTTGCATTTTCTCCGTCAAGGAAAACATTCATATCATCTCTGTGTATTCCTACCGTACAGAATCCCGATCTGATATCGTCGTTTCTTGAGTTCCGGATGATTTCAAGAATATTTTCTTTTTCATATCCTTCGCTGTACACCGTACTTGAATATTCCAGATTCAGTTTTTCCCTGTTTTCCGAAATGGATGAATATGCCTCTCCGGCATATTCTCTCATCTTTTCTATGAATTTTTCTCTTTCAGAAGCAATGAATGATGCTGTTTCCGCAATCTTTTCATCATAGATATCCATCATGTCGAATGCAGCCGAAATATTTCTTGCATCTTTGAGAAGACTGTTTTTCTGATCTACAAGTCTGGTATATTCTCTGAGATTTTCCAGATATTTCGGAGAAATCTGACACAGAGCGGTATCCAGAAAAGTTCTTCTTTCCTGAGGGGAACCTTTCACAAGTGAAAGATGTTCCGGAGAAAAAATAACAGATTTGAATTTTCCGACCAGAGAGGAAGCTTTTTTTTCGGCTCCCTTGTTCAAGGAAGCTTTTCTTCCCGTTTCGGTTATTGAAAGATGAATACTCTGTTCTCTTCCTTCCAAATAGAAAGAGGCATCAATCACAGAAAAGCCTTCCGAGTTTTTCCGTATGAGATCCTTGTCCTTGACCTTTCTGAAACTTTTTGCTCCTGTGAGAAGAAAAATGCTTTCCAGCAGATTAGTTTTTCCCTGTCCGTTTTCTCCGCATATGACGGTTACTCCCGGGTACGGAATGAATTCAGCACAATCTATGTTTCTGTATCCTTTTAATTTTTCAGATACAAGTTTCAAATTTTACCCACCATATACTGTGTTCCGAACGCATCAACGGTTTCTCCTCCGCGGAGTTTTTTTCCTCTCATCGTGCAGATTTCACCGTTTATCTTTACTCTTCCTGCTTTTATTTTCTCATCTGCTTCTCCGCCGGTTTCGGCAGCACCGCATAATTTCAGAAACTGATTCAGTTTTATATATTCTGTTTTTATTTTTATCTCATTCATTTGATCTTAACCTTACAGGAAGAATCAGATACAGGAAATCATCTCCGTCTACAGGAACAATTGACATCGGCATTGTAGGCTCATTCAGCATGAGTTTTACTTTCGGAATTCCTGCATTTTTCAGGGCATCGAGAATGTATCTGAAATTAAATCCTATTTCTATGGGATCCCCGCTCAGTTCGCATGCAATCTCATCATTTACGGATCCGATTGCAGTAGAGCAGCTGATTTTTACAATACCCTGGTCAAATTTCATTCTGATTGGGCTCTTAAATCTGTCATTGATGAAAGGAACCGCTCTTTCAACGGAATCTGTAAGCTGAACTGTTTCAATGACAGCTGTTGTCTTGTAGGACTTGGGAATGCTCTTCTTATGATCGATGAAATCTCCTTCGAGAAGTCTTGTAATTACCGTATATCCGGCGAGTGAAAATACCGCATATCTTCTCGCTGTTCCGATTTTGACGGTTTCTTCCTTATCTCCAATCAGTTTGGAGACTTCATCCAGCGTCTTTGCCGGAACAATGAAGGATATATTTTCCTGGCATTCGATGCCGTCTTTCTTCGCAATTGCAAGACGGTGGCCATCTACGGATACAACGGTAAGAGTTCCGTTTTCAAAAATAAATTTGCTTCCGGTATGGACTGCATTCTGATCATTGGTGGAAACGGCATAGATTGTCTTTTCTATGAGTTCCTGCAGATCTCTGCCATTGATTGAAAGGGATTTGTCTGTATCAGGAAGAGGAAGTTCAGGGAAATCGGCAGCAGGCATTCCCATAAGTGAATAAACTGTGATGCCGCTTTTTATTTCAACTCTGAGATTGCTGTCGGACTCAATGGTAACGAGATCACCTTCACTCTTTCTGAGAATTTCTTCGAGAAGTCTGGCGTTGAGAATGATTTCGCCGGGCTCGTAAATTTCAGCAGAGGTGTAGGTAATAATGCCGATCTGAAGGTCGTAAGCTGTCAGTTTCAGTTTTGTGTCGTCGCACTGGAAAAGAATTCCTTCAATAGAAGGGATGGAGGATTTTCCGCTGACTGCTCTTCCGACTCCGTTAATGGAATTCAGCAGTTCTGAACGGTTGCATATGATTTTCATTTTTTTCTCCTGTTAATCTAATCAATTTCAGCATAAGCAGTAGGGACGGTAAATCTGTTGAATGTATCGAAAAACGGTTTTTAATTCATGATTTCTGACCTTTTTCAGAAGGTAAACATGATGTTGAAAAATCAGTTGAAAATTTAACGTCCGATGTTTGAAAAATGAAAGATATAAAAACCGGCTGTCAATTGTTGAAAAAAAGTTGAAAATTATGAGCAGTTTTTGATGATATCATCGACCATATCTTTTGTTTTGATATCGGTCTTGATCATTTTTTCAACCTTGGAAATGGCATAGACGACAGTAGCATGATTCTTGCCGAATACCGTTCCGATTTTTTCCATGGTGTTTCCCGTAACTTCGCGGATGATGTACATGGAAATCTGTCTTGCATTGGAAATCGCGGAGTTCTGTTTGTTGGATCTGATGTCTTCGGGAGATACATTAAGGAATCTTCCGACTTCATTTATGATCTTGTCTACTGTGGCAGGCCACGGTACCTGTTCATTGATGGTATCCTGAATGGCTTCCTGTGCCGAAGCGATGGATGGTTTTGTTCCGTCAATCAGATAATAGGCATACAGCTTGTTCACCGCTCCTTCCAGCTGTCTGATATCGCTCTTCAGATGTTTTGCGATGTAATCTGCGACTTCAGTGCTGAGTGTGAAATTGATAGCTTCCGCTTTTTTGTAGAGAATGGAAACTCTCGTTTCATAATCCGGCGGTTTTACATCTGCCAGCAGACCCCATTCAAATCTGGTGCGAAGTCTGTCTTCGAGGCTCTTGATTTCCTTCGGAGGTCTGTCCGAAGTCAGTACGATCTGCTTCTTTGCTTCATGCAGAGCATTGAATGTATGGAAAAACTCTTCCTGAGTAGATTCCTTTCCGGCAATAAACTGGACATCATCGACAAGAAGAACATCTATGTTGTTTCTGTATTTTTCATGGAACGGGGCTGTGGAACCGGCGGTAATTGCCGAAATGAGTTCGTTGGTGAAACTGTCTCCGCCAATATAAAGAACCCTGAGTTCCGGTCTTGTTTTCTCCAGCATGTTTTTTATTGCAAAGAGAAGGTGGGTCTTGCCGAGTCCCGATGCTCCGTATATGAAAAGAGGATTGTAGGCATTGGAAGGATTCGCGGCAACAGCCTGAGCTGCAGCATGTGCAAATCTGTTGTCCGGTCCGATAATGTAGTTGTCGAAAGTGTAAGCGGAATTGCTCTTTTCGGAAGAAGCGGTATTTGTTTCCGGAAGTTTTACGGGATTTTCCGCTTCTCTGGAAACAATGGTAATGGGTATCTGATATCCGATCACATTTTCAAAAGCCTCACTGAGAAGATTCATGTATCTTTTCTCAATGGTTTCCCTTTTGAAATCCGACGGAGCAGATATCGTGACGCTGTCGCCCGAGAAGGAGACCGGCTCTATTTCTTTCAGCCAGACGTCATATGCTGTTTCTGAAACGTACTGTCTGCAGTAATTTTTTACAGCATCCAGCAGCTGAACAAATGATTCCATATATAATGGTCCTTATTAATAATATATATACAAATAAAATGCAAATTTATTATACTCTTAATACCCCATATTTTCAATAAAAAGGGTATGTACACGGAGATATTAAATGGTATAATGATGTCTCAATGACAAATTAAAAATAATGTCTGTCGGTAAAGGCAGTTATCTTGACAAACAAAAAAATGTTAGTATATACTGTCTTACTGCAAGGTTAATAAAAGGAGATTACTATGAATCCTACATTTCATCCCAAGAAGCGCACACAGAAAGTAGAGCATGGCTTCCGCAAGAGAATGTCCACATCAAACGGTCGCAAAGTTTTGGCACGTCGTCGTGCACGCGGCAGAGCTCGCATTTGTGCATAAAACAAAGCCAACCTTAATTTAAAAGGCTGGCTTTATTATTATGTTTAAATCATGGCTATCGAAGCATTAAAGAAAAACTATCTGTTTCAGAGGGCTTACAGAAGCCGGAAAAACTACGTTTCACCTGTTCTCATCACATATGTAGTCGAAAAGAAAACCGGAGGATTCCGACTGGGAATCACGACCGGCAAGAAAGTCGGAAATGCGGTTGAAAGAAATCACGCGCGCCGTCTTGTAAGAGCTGCAACGGCAGACCTGCTGAAAGATGTGAAAAAACGGGTGGACGTTGTTGTTGTGTGCAGACACGGAATTCTGAATATGAAAAGCACACAGGTGGAAGAAATCCTGAGAAAACATCTTGAATCGGCCGGGGTCATCTGAAATGATATCCAAGATTTTGGTATGGCTGATCAGATGGTATCAGAAATTCATATCCCCGATGCTGGGACATAACTGCAGATATATTCCGACCTGCAGTCAGTATACGATTGAAGCCATACAGATCCATGGCCCGATTAAAGGACTTTGGCTGGGATTCAAAAGGATACTCAGATGCAATCCATGGGGCGGATGGGGCTTTGATCCCGTTCCGGAAAAAGAAGAAAAAAAGAAGTAACTTAGGTTACTCAAAATTTAACAATAGGGTAGGAACAAATAATGTCGTTCATCTACAAAATTCTCGCGTATCCCCTCGGCTACATCATGAAGGGATGCTACTGGCTGGTAACAGATGCTCTCCATCTTCCGATTGCTTATGTGTTTGCACTGTTCCTCTTCACTTTTGTCACCAAGCTGTTGATGTTCCCTCTTTCTGTAAAGCAGCACAAGGCTACAGCAAAGATGGCGGCGTTCAACCCCATGATTCAGGACATTCAGACACGGTATAAGAATGATCGTGAGAGAATGAATGAGGAAATGACAAGGATTCAGCTTGAGTACGGCTATGATCCCACATCAGGCTGCCTTCCGATGGTTCTCAACCTTCTTATCATGTTCGGACTTGTCGAAGTCATTTACTGCCCGCTTACCTATATGCTCACTCTTCCGAGCGAACTCATTTCCGGACTTAATGCCATTACGGCATCCATGGAGGGAATCGATGTCTCCAACAGGATGATCGAGACTTATACGATCAACCTTGTAAAGACAAATCCTTCTCTTTTCTCGGAATACAGCGCAACATATGCCGCTGAGATGGACAAGATCAGCAGTCTTCAGATGAGCATAGGAAAGATCAATCTTTACGAGAAACCTGAACTTGCATTATCCCTTGCACTGATCATTCCTCTTCTTTCAATCATTACACAGATCATTTCCACAGTTGTCAGCACCAAATCCACCGGAACACAGGACGGAGCCGCAGCTCAGTCGATGCGCAGCATGCTCATCATGACAAGCATCATGTATGCCGTGTTCTCTTTCATGTATCCTCTCGGATTCAGCCTTTACTGGGCATTCCAGAACCTTCTCAACATGTTCCAGAGCTGGCTTCTCAAGAAAATGTATGACCCCGAAAAGATCAAAGAAGACCTGATGCAGGCCATAAAGAACAAGAAGAAAGAAAAGAATGCACGCAAAAAGGTGACATATCTTGAAAAAGACAGCGGAAAGGTTGTCGAGAAGGAAATGTCATCCAGCGATGCAGACAGACTCAGACTCCAGAGAGCCAGGGAAATCAATCAGGAAAGATACGGCGACGAATAAGGAAGGAACACATATGGCAGAATCAGTCATAACAACAGGAAAAACGGTAGAAGAGGCAATTGAAGAAGCCTGCAGGCAGCTCGTTGCTTCCCGTGAAAATGTAGAAGTCGAGGTTCTTGAGGAACCCAAAAAGAAGTTTCTGTTCGGTTCTACACCGGCAAGAGTAAAGGTAACGCGCAAGGAAGATGATTTCAGCGCAGCGGACCTTCTCGGACAGCTTTATGCTGAAATAAAGCCCGTAAAAAAGAAGGAAACAGTCAAGGAAACCGTAAAAGAGACTGTAAAGGCGGCAGAAACCGCTGTAGTCGAAGAAAATAAGGTTGAGGTTGCTGAAACCGTTGTTGCCGAAACTGTCGTTTCCGAGAATCCGGAGAAGCCGGCAAAGGCAGAGAAGCCCGCAAGAAAACCCCAGCAGAAACAGAAAAAGACCGGCGGAGACAGGAAGAAAGAAAACAGAAAACCCGAAAACAAGCCTGAAAATGCTCAGAACGCGGCAAAGGCAGAGAAACCGGAAACAGCAGCTTCCGAAAATCCACTGACAGAAGAACCCGAACAGGAAGACGAATTTGAAGAAGTTCTGGAGCCGATGGAAGAGAAGGATCTTCCTCCCAGAGCGGTTTATGCCTACAATTATCTCCGCGAGATTGCCAAGGTTCTTGGCGTGGAAAAAGCAGAGTATACATTTGCAAAGACAGCCAAGGGCGTGCGTATCCTTGTAAACGGCGAAGATGCTTCAAAGCTGATCGGCCGCCGCGGAGATACGATGGATGCTCTCCAGTACCTCTGCACAGTAGCATCTTCCAGAGAGGAAGGGGACTACTGCAGGATCACTCTTGATGTGGAAGGCTACAGGGCACGCAGGGAAGAGTCTCTCAAGGAACTTGCAGCAAAAGTTGCTGAAAAGGTCAAGAAGAACCAGTACAGCCAGACACTTGAACCGATGAATCCCTATGAGAGACGCATTATTCATGCAGCTGTCCAGAAAATAGAGGGAGTTACCTCTCATTCCGTCGGCTCCGAACCTTACAGAAAGGTAGTCATTACCCTGGAGGGAGATAACGGAAGACGCGGACGCGGCCGCAGAGGACACGGCGGAAACAGGAACTACGGCAGAAAGTCTTCGGAAAGAAATTCCGAGAGAGCAGCTGAGAAGAGAACAGAAAAGCCGGTTCCTTCCATTAAGACAAGCGACATCCCCGTAAAGAAAGAACTCAAGTCCCAGGAGGAGTTTCTCGGATCCCTTTACGGAAAGATCGAACTTTAATAAACGATATCAAAGGATATAGAGAACATTGCGAGGTCAAAGGTCGGAATGCTCCCTGACAAGGGAGCAGTATGCCTTTGGCCTTTTTTGTGAGGAAGAAGAATGCTCAGAATAACTTCAACAATAGCAGCCGTATCCACGCCGCCCGGAAAAGGCGGAATCGGAATTGTCAGGATCTCCGGAAGCGATGCTTATGAGATAGCAGAAAAGGTATTTTCATCCAGATCCGGCAGAAAGCTGCATGAGATGAAGGGATATACCGCAAAATTCGGAACGGTCAGGTCTTCCGAAGGAAAACTGATCGATCAGTGCGTGGCTCTCTGCTTCCGTGCACCCAAGAGCTACACCGGTGAGGATATCGTCGAACTTCAGTGCCACGGCGGCGATACCGTGGTCAATGCCGTTCTCCGGTCAGTGATTGATGCCGGTGCGGTTCCCGCAGACAGAGGAGAATTTACAAGAAGAGCCTATCTCAACGGTCGTATAGATCTTACCGAAGCGGAAGCGGTGATGAATATCATCAATGCTGCATCCGAACAGGGAGAAAAAGCAGCCGCTTCAATCGCGGAAGGGGCTCTTGCCAGAAAGACGGAAGAGATCAAAAAGGAAATCCTCGGCATCCAGAGCCAGATAGCGGCAGAAATCGATTTTCCCGAGGAGGATGTGGATGAGGCCGACGTCGGAGAACTCAAATCCGGGGTCAGCACAGTCGAGTCTGAACTGAAAAAACTCATCAGGAGCTACGATGTCGGTCAGAAAATGCTCAGAGGTGTCCCGGCGGTCATCGTCGGAAGCCCCAATGTCGGAAAGAGCACCCTTCTCAATCTCATTACCGGATATGACCGCGCAATCGTGTCCAGCGAAGCAGGGACCACAAGAGATGTCCTCGAAGAAAAAGTGACCATCGGGAATACCGTGCTTGACCTTGCGGATACCGCAGGTATCAGGGAAAAGGCTTCCGGTGAGATAGAAAAGATCGGCATCGACAGGGCAAAACAGAGACTGGAAAACTCGTCGCTTGTTCTCTGCATGTTCGACGGTTCCAGAAAACTGGACAGCGACGATCTTGCAATCATCGATGAGGTCTCCGGAAAGACGGCGCTTGCAATCATCAACAAGAACGACCTCCGGCAGGAAATCGATTCCGAATACATCCGAAGCCGCTTCAGCAGGTGCATCGAGATTAGTGCGAATGACGGGAATGCTGTCTCATCTGTTTCGGATGCCATCAGTGAGATGATCGGGACCAAGGGCATCGATACCGATGAACCCATTCTTGCCAATGAAAGACAGAGATCCTGTGCCTTCAGGGCGCATGATGCCGTTCAGGAGGCTCTGAAATCTCTTGAACAGAACATTACCCTGGATGTATGCTATGCCTTGCTGGATGAGGCCCTCGGTGCTCTGTATGAACTTACGGGAGAAAACGCCAGCGAAGAACTGATCGATAAGGTATTTTCCGATTTCTGTGTCGGAAAATGACGGAAGGATATAAGAAAAATGTACGAATTCAAGAGTTATGATGTTGCGGTGGTCGGAGCCGGACATGCAGGAATAGAAGCTTCTCTTGCCGCGGCAAGAATGGGATGCAAAACTGCGGTATTTACCATTACCCTGGATGCTATCGGAAACATGCCCTGCAACCCCTCTATCGGCGGAACGGGAAAAGGACATCTGGTGTTTGAACTGGATGCGCTCGGCGGAGAAATGGGAAAAGCAGCAGATGCGACGATGCTTCAGAGCCGCATGCTCAATCTGGCCAAAGGGCCTGCCGTGCATTCGCTCAGAGTACAGAGCGACAGAAAACAGTATCACATGTATATGAAGTCCGCTCTGGAAGCGGAACCGAATCTGGACATTTTCCAGGATGAAGTCATAGAGATCCTGACCGAGGACGGAAAAGTCACCGGAGTACGCACGGATCTCGGCGGCGTATTCAAATGCAAAGCGGTGGCCATATGCACGGGTACCTATCTCGGCGGAAAAATCTTTGTCGGAGACTCCATCAGACGCAGCGGTCCCGACGGCGTCGTCCCCGCGACCAAATTGACACAGAATCTGGTAGATCTCGGACTGCCGATCAGGAGATTCAAGACAGGAACTCCCGCAAGAGTCCATGCGAGAAGCATCGATTATTCAAAACTCGGAATTCAGGAAGGCGACAGCAATATCGTTCCTTTCTGCTTTGACCGTACCGAGCCCTTGAAAAACACAAGAGTCTGCTACATCGGATACACGAATGAAAAGACTCACGAAGTCATAAGGAAAAATCTGTACAGATCTCCGCTTTACGGCGGAGCCATCGTCGGAATCGGCCCCAGATACTGCCCTTCCATCGAGGATAAGGTCGTCCGTTTTGCGGATAAGAAAAGACATCAGTTCTTCATAGAGCCCTGCGGAGCCAATACCGAGGAAATGTATCTCCAGGGACTCAGCTCTTCTCTTCCTCTCGATGTTCAGTATGAGATGTACCATACGATCGAAGGACTGGAGCATGTCGAAATCATGAGACCAGCCTATGCGATCGAATATGACTGCTGCAATCCGATCTCTCTCTACGCCTCGCTGGAGAGCAAGATCGTCAGCGGACTATTTGGAGCCGGACAGTTCAACGGTACGTCCGGATATGAGGAAGCCGCAGTTCAGGGCCTCATGGCAGGAATCAACGCGGCACTGAAAGTACAGGGAAGGGAACCTTTCATACTGACAAGACAGGAAGCCTATATCGGTACCCTCATAGACGATCTGGTAACGAAGGGTTGCAACGATCCTTACAGAATGATGACTTCAAGATGCGAATACCGCCTGATCCTCAGACAGGACAATGCGGATGAGCGTCTGTGTTCGAAAGGCCATGAGATCGGTCTTGTCACGGATGAAAAGTACAGCTGCTTCCTCAGACACCATGCAGAACTTGAAAAAGAACTCGATTACCTGAGAACGACGACGATCAGGAAGACCGAGAAGCTGGAGAAGATGCTGGAAGAAAAAGGTGAACCGGAACTTCCCGGAGGCATCAATGCGGAAAATCTGCTGAAGAGACCCGGAATCTATTATTCCGATATTGCCCCGTTCATCCATGCGGACGGAAATTATCCTTCTTCGAGCGTCATCAACAAGGTGGAAATAGAGATCAAATACGAAGGGTATCTCAAAAGACAGACGGCGATCGCAGATAAGCTTCACAGGGAAGAAGACATGAAGCTTGATCCGGATATCGACTACAAGAGCATCGTCGGCCTCAGACTGGAGGCGGCAGACAAGCTCTGCAAGGTAAAGCCCGCTTCCTTCGGCCAGGCTGCCAGAATCAGCGGCGTCAATCCCGCGGACCTTCAGGTATTGTCGATCTGGATCGCAAAGAGAAGAAAGGGAAAGAGGGAACAGGAATGATCAATACCGGAAGACTTATTGAAAATGCCGCCGGAATCGGGGTAACCATTACCGAGGAGCAGGCGGAGATCACCGACAGATTCTGCGAAATGGTTTTTGAGACGAATAAGCTTTTCAACCTCACAGCCATCAAGGAAGCAGATGACATGGAAGAGAAAAATGCACTTGACAGCCTGTCGGTGCTTCCCTATATCCCGCAGAATTCCGTGATGGCAGATGTAGGCACCGGTGCGGGTTTCCCCGGTGTGGTAGTTGCTGTGACAAGACCCGATGTACAGGTCACTCTTATTGAAGCAACCGATAAAAAACTGCAGTTTGCGGTAAATGCTGCGGCAAAGCTCAACCATCCGGTCACCGGAGTGCACTGCAGAGGTGAAGAAGCCGGCAGAGCGGAGTACAGAGAAAAATTTGATGTCGTCACGGCTCGTGCTGTCGCGGCGCTTCCGACACTTCTCGAGTTCTGTCTCCCGCTCGTAAAAGTCGGCGGACGCTTTGTTGCGATGAAGGGGGCAGGAGCCAAAGCGGAAGCAGAGGCATCCGGGAATGCCCTGAAGCTTCTGGGCGGAAAGATAACCGAAACACATACCTTCAGTCTTCCTTCGGCCGGAGAGCGTACGATATTCGTGATCGAGAAGGTAAAGCAGACCCCCCCCAAGTATCCCAGAGCATCAACCAAAATAAAAAAGGATCCTCTCGGGGTCGTAGTCAGCGGCTGAATCCGTATATAAAAAACAGGCACCGCTTTCTGACATGTACCCAGTTTTCTGGACACATAACGTTATTCAGTTTTCGCTAATAT